>Ga0129332_1014807_pt1 | contig 9580 bp, 8 predicted proteins | sample CPBNA2_8_FD_109912 | JGI IMG/M metagenome (GOLD analysis project Ga0129332, IMG submission 109912) | Freshwater to marine salinity gradient microbial communities from Chesapeake Bay, USA - CPBay_Spr_31_0.2_RNA2 (Metagenome Metatranscriptome) | ecosystem: Environmental > Aquatic > Marine > Coastal ... | reverse complement strand
GTTGAGTATTTTGCTTATTTCCACGGTCAGCGCGATGTTGCTAGCAGGCCCTCGAGCGTTGCAGGTTATGGGGCAAGATTTTCGCCTATTTGCGTGGCTGGCTCGCGAGACTAAAAGCGGCGTGCCGGCAAATGCGGTTGGACTACAAGTGGCCATTACTCTGTTGCTCATAGCCACCTCCAGTTTTGAAAGTATCATCATATTTTCGGGGACCATTCTCGCGCTGAACTCCTTGTTAACGGTCCTGGGGCTGCTTGTTTTGCGCGTGCGCGAACCCGAATTAGCCAGGCCTTTTCGCATCCCTTGGTATCCGCTGCCTTTATTGGTGTACGCGGTCATTGTCAGTTGGACCTTGGTCTATTTGGTTATTGAGCGGCCTGTTGAAGTGCTTTGGGCTGTTGGACTGATTTTGCTCGGGTTAGCGTTTTATTTTCTCTCCACTAAGCTGGCACCGCCCGCAGAGCCGTAAAGTATTCCAGTTTTATGCGTTAGCGCCAGGGCAGAGCACCGACTGCAAAGGTTTTTATTTATGTTTTTATTTAGGCGGACGGACGAAATTTTGCGGTATTTCAGCTAAGGTTTCGCAATGATTTTAATCGCAGTTTGATGACTGTTTTAGCGAAAGAGGATAAGTAATGAGCCATACACCCCATTTAGCCGAATCCATTGTGGACGGCGTTGCAACTTTGACCATGAACCGACCTGAAGCACGTAACGCCATGAGCGGTGAAATGATCCAGGGCTTAATGGAGGCGCTGCCTCGACTTGCTATGGACGCTAATGTGCGTTGCGTAGTGCTCACCGGCGCGGGCAGTGCTTTTTGTGCGGGCGGCGATGTAAAAGGCTTTGCTGCGGCAAGCGATGGGTCGGGTGCTTCGGCGCCAACTACCGTAGAGCAACGCGCTCAAGCGCTGCGCCCAGGCTTTGATGTGTCTCGTATGTTGCATGAAATGCCTAAGCCTACGCTTGCCGCCATTCCCGGTGCAGCAGCGGGGGCAGGGTGCTCATTAGCCTTGGCTTGCGACCTGCGTATTGCCGTAGACAGTGCGAAAATCACCACAGCCTTCTCTAAAGTGGGTTTGTCTGGTGACTATGGCATGTCCTACTTTTTACCTTTGTTGGTAGGGCATACAAAAGCTCGAGAGCTGATGTTCACCGCGCAGGTCATTACTGGCGAGCAAGCTTTGGCCCTTGGGATGATCAATCAGTCGGTTACTGCTGAAGCGTTCCCTGAAGCAGTAAGCGCTATGGCGGCCCAGCTGGCGGCGCTACCCACAGTTGCTCTGGGTTATATGAAGAAAAACCTGAATGCCAGTAACACACAATCTCTGAGTCAGATTTTGGACAGTGAAGCCATGTCCATGGCGCGCTGTTTTACTACAGATGACCATAAGGGTGCGTCTCAGGCGTTTGTCGAAAAGCGCGCGCCAGAATTTAAGGGACGATAACGATGAGTAATAGCGCCGGGTCAACGGCCTGGGGATCAACTGGCGGATTTTTGATGGCCTCCATCGGCTTTGCCGTCGGGCTAGGCAATATCTGGCGCTTTCCCTACGTTACCGGCGAAAACGGCGGCTCTGCATTTGTCGTCGTTTATTTGGGGTGCGCCTTCTTAATCGGTGTACCCATTTTGATGGCGGAGATCATGCTTGGCCGCAGAGGCGGCTTTAGTCCGCCGGCCTCCATCCACGCTGTAGCCAGCGCTGCAGGCCTTAGCCGCCACTGGTCTTGGATAGGCACCCTCAACGTCACAACGGCATTCCTCATTCAAATGGCGTATGCAGTGGTCGCCGGTTGGGTACTTTACTACTTCTTCTTGGCCCTAACAGGCCAGATGCCTGGCGCAGATAGCCTCACTGCGAAAACGGCCTTTGATAATGTCTTACTTGACGTACCCACCTCCATATTTTGGACCGTTTTAGCCTTGGTTACAGCGGGCGCTATTATTTGCGCCGGTGTGCAACAAGGCATTGAACGTGCTGTAAAAATACTTATGCCGACTTTATTCGCGCTGCTGTTGGTGTTGTTTGTGTTCAATCTCTTTGCCGGCGGTGTGCCAGAAACCTTGGCCTATTTGTTTTTGCCAGATTTTTCTAAGATCAGTGCAGACACTTTTCTTGCAGCGTTAAGCCAGGCATTTTTCTCCATCGGTGTAGCCATGGGCGGCATGATGATGTTTGGTGCCTATTTGCCAAAGTCCATTTCTGTCGCCAAGTGCGCCTTGATCATTGTCGCCGCAGATACCGGCGTGGCCTTGCTGGCGGGGCTGGTGATTTTTCCTATGGTGTTCAACAACGGCATGGCGCCGGATGCTGGCACTGGGCTTATTTTTCTCACGCTACCTTTGGCATTTCACCAAATGTGGGGCGGTGATGTGGTGGCAGTGCTGTTTTTCTTGCTGCTGTCTGTGGCAGCGGTGACCTCTATGGTCGGTCTTGCGGAACCCATAACGGGTACAGTGATGCAATGGCTGAAAATCTCTCGAGTCAAAGCCACCTTGTTGGCAACTGGGACATTATTACCTTTTAGTATTATGAGCGTGCTCACCTACAACCACTGGGCCGAGGTTGCGCTCTTTGGTAACACCTTGGGTACGCTAGTCGACTATATTCCCAACCAAGTTTTCTTGCCGTTAGGTGGTCTGCTCATTGCACTGTTAGTTGCATGGTTTTTGCCCAAGCACATTTCAGCCGACGAGTTGGCAATAGAAAACCCGCGCTATTTTAATATTTGGTACCAGTTAATGCGCTTTGTTGTGGTGCCAGCGATATTTGTCATTTTACTGACCAATATTTGACGTATTAGCCGAATTGGTTGGTGGGTGTTTCCCCGGGGTTTTTAGGCAAAGAGCTAAGCATAGAGTTAGGCATAGAGTTAGGCATAGATTTAGGCATAGATTTAAGGATTGAGCAGTGGAGTTGAGCTATCGAGGCAGTGTAAATAGTTGGGAGTGTGATGAAAATAATCACCTCAATGTGCGGTTTTGCGAACAAAAATTATGGCAAACGCTTTCTGCGGGTCTGATCAGTAGTGGTCTCTTGCGGGCAGACGAGGTGGACTCGCTGATGTCGCGGACCACACGACAGCATTCGCGTTTTCAAAATGAATCAAGGTTGTCTGCTCCGTTAAGCGGCTATTTTGGTTTTTTACAACACGATGAATTTAATGTGGTTGCCGAATTGCGCAACGACGCATCAGGCGAGGTGGCATGCTCGGCGTTGTATCAAATTGCAGATTTATCCATGGGCGGCAGCCTAGCGCTACAACTGGAGACCGCGCAATCTCTAACCCATGCGCTACCGCGGGGTATTGCCCAGGATCTGTCCTTTGCACAACTTTCCATGCCTCAAGCGCTGGCGAAAGGGTTTCGGCCAATAGGGCAGGGTATTATTCAGGCGGATGAATGCGCCAGCTCGGGTCTGTTAATGCTGCATAATTATATGGGTCGTATATCGGATTCTATGCCGCATTTGTGGAGCGGTTTTGAAGATAATGCTGAGCCAGATCCCGATGAAGGCGGGGCGGTTTTAGAGTTTCGTAAACGTTTTTATAATCCATTGGCGGTGTCTGATCGCTACGTGGTGGTTTCGGGCATGATTGATGTTGCGCCTAAGGTCCAGCAATTTGGTCATTTGATGTTCAATGTGGCAACGCAGCAATGCTGCCTTTCAGCCCATGCTGTGGCCGTGCGCATGGACTTGGTGGCAAGAAAAGCGAAATCCCTCAGCGCAGAAGACCAAACCCGACTGCAAGCGCTGTGCATTGCAAGTCTCTAACACGTTAAGCTGCCCAGTCCAGCTGCACAGCATTGAAGAGACCTCAGCATGAGCCTGGTCTGAGATACTCGGCCTTTGATACCTCTAGTGGTTGCAACCCTCGACAGGCCTAACTAACAATACAAACTGAATACAGAAATCCGATAACTATGAACATATACGACCAAGACCTAGGCGCTAACTCTGCCAATTTCACTGCACTATCGCCCATCTCTATGATGCGCAGGGCAGCATCTATTTATCCAGATAAGCCTGCGGTGGTTTATGGCCAGCGCAGTGTCGCTTGGGGCGAAGTTTATGTGCGTTGTGCCAGTGTTGCCGCTGCCTTAACCCAACGTGGAGTGGGCCGTGGCGATACAGTGGCCATACTCAGCGCTAATCTGCCGGAAATGTTTGAGGCCCACTTTGCAGTGCCCATGTGTGGCGCTGTGCTTAACGCCATTAATATGCGCTTAGACGCAGCTACCGTGGCCTTTATCTTGGAACATGGTGAGGCCAAGCTGCTGTTGGTCGACAAAGAATTTGGACCGCTGGCGGCAGAGGCCTTGGCCCTTATGTCTGCGCCGCCACCAGTAGTGCATATTGACGATGCCACTTACCCTGGAGGCAAGTTGATTGGCGAGGAGAACTACGAAGATCTAGTGCGCCAAGGTGCTGACTCACCCCTGACGCAAATTTCCGCTGATGCCAGCGACTTCTTACCTAATGATGAGTGGGATGCCATTGCGCTGAATTACACTTCTGGCACAACCGGCAATCCCAAAGGCGTGGTGACCCATCACCGTGGCGCTTATCTTAATGCGGTGTCGAACGCGTTAACGTGGAGTATGGGCGACCACCCAGTGTACTTGTGGACCCTACCCATGTTTCATTGCAACGGTTGGTGTTTTCCTTGGACTTTGGCTGCCAATGCGGGCACCTCGGTGTGTCTGCGGCAGGTGCGCGACGACGCAATCTATCAAGCCATGGCGGACTATGGGGTCACACACTTTTGCGGTGCACCAGTAGTACTCAATACGCTGTTGTCCGCCACTGATGAGCTGAAAAATTTAGTCAAACATGAAGTCAAAGTGATGACTGCTGGCGCGCCCCCGCCTGCGGCAATTATCCAAGGCATGCAAGCCCAGGGTATGGATGTGACCCATGTCTACGGTCTAACCGAAACTTATGGTCCCGTTACGCTGTGCGCTTGGCGTGAAGATCTTTGGGGTGGCCTTGGTGACGAAGAAAAAGCCGTACTGAAATCGCGTCAAGGTGTTGGCGGGCAAATGCTGGAGGGCTTGATGGTGGCAGACCCAGAGACCATGCAGCCGGTGCCGAAAGATGGCCAAACTATTGGTGAGGTCATGATGCGTGGTAACAATGTAATGAAGGGGTATTTGAAAAACCCAACGGCTACCCAAGAGGCTTTCACCGGTGGCTGGTTTCATTCTGGAGATCTTGCGGTATGGGCAGAAGACGGCTACATACAGATTAAGGACCGCTCCAAAGACATTATTATTTCCGGTGGCGAAAATATTTCCAGTATCGAAATTGAAGATCTGCTGTTTAAGCATCCAGACATTTTGGAAGCGGCAGTGGTCGCTAAAAGTGATGAGAAGTGGGGTGAGACGCCTTGTGCGTTTGTCACACTGCGTGATGCAAATAAGCCGCTGAACCAAGACCAAGTGATCGAATACTGCCGAGGTAATTTGGCGCGTTTTAAGGTGCCGAAAAATGTCATATTTACCGATCTACCAAAAACCTCCACAGGTAAGGTGCAGAAGTTTGCGTTGCGCGAATTGGCTGAGGCGCTCTAGTGAATAAAGTACTTATATTTATTGTCGCCTTAGTTGTTTTGGCAGTAGCCGCAGCAACTCTGCCAGTTGTTGAATGGCTCACTGATTTTTTTGCTTGGATTGAAAACAATAGGCAAATTTCTTGGTTGGTCTTCAGCGTATTTTATATCGCGGCAGTGGTCTTGCTGTTGCCTGGTAGCCTACTCACACTGGGCGCAGGTTTTCTATTTGGCCTAGGTTATGGCTTTGCCATCGTCTCGTTTTCTAGCACCGTTGGTGCCGCTTGTGCATTCCTTGTGGGGCGCTTTTTTGCGCGAGACTGGGTGGCCGACAAACTAGCGCTTATGCCGCGGTTTGCGGCGCTGGATCAAGCCATTGAGGGGCGGGGCGCCTTAGTTGTATTTTTATGCAGGCTTTCGCCAGTGTTCCCATTCAACCTCCTTAACTATGCCATGGGTTTAACCGGCGTTAAGTTTAGGACCTATGTTTTTGTCTCATGGCTGGGCATGATGCCGGGCACCTTGTTATTCGTTTACATCGGGTCGATTGCGGAAAATATAACCGGTATTTTGTCCGGCCAAATAGAGTCGCTACCCGCCAGCAACTGGTTATTTTATGGCGGCCTCATTGCCACACTGGTGTTAACCATTGTCATTACGCGCATATCGACAAAAACCTTGAACGAACATTTAGAGCAAGCCCAGTCCAACTCAAACCAACAGTGAGAACAGTTTATGAGTTACCCCGGTGAACATTTTGACACCACAAGTTGGCAGTTGTTGTGTCCAACGGATTACGTAAACCCCACGCCGAAAGCTAAATATCATTTGGTGGTCGTAGGGGCGGGTCCTGCGGGTTTGATCAGTGCTATTGGCGCTGCGGGTCTGGGTGCAAATGTGGCGCTGATTGAGCGGCATCGCATGGGCGGAGATTGTTTGAACGTGGGCTGTATGCCGTCAAAATCATTGCTGTCTTATACCCAAGAAAACCCTAATGCAGATTTTGACGATGCTTTTTCTTGGCTTAGAGAAGTGCGCGCGGGCATTGCGCCACATGACTCCATTGAGCGCTATAGCGAAATGGGTGTTGATGTATTTCAAGGCGAGGCCAGCTTCAATGCCCAGGGGCTTTTGCAGTTAGGTGACATTACGTTTAATGCTCGACGCATTGCCCTATGCACTGGCGCACGCGCAGCGCTGCCGCCCATTCCCGGTCTTGACCCAGCTTTTGTACTGACTAATGAAAACGTTTTTGATTTGACCACTCAGCCAGAATCTATTGCAATTTTGGGCGGCGGGGCAATTGGCTGCGAGTTGGCACAGGCGTTTTCTCGTCTGGGTACTCGCGTAGAACTATTTGAACAAGCCCCGCGCTTACTACCACTGGAGATTCCACTGGCGGGTGAAACCTTGGCGCAAGCATTAACGGACAGCGGTGTGCGTTTACATCTTGGCGAAGCGGTTACTGCGATTGAGGGGGCTGGGACCATTCACACCCCAAATGGCACTGTGGTTTGTGAGAAAATTATGGTGGCGGCCGGTCGCAGACCGAATACTGAAAATCTGAATCTGCCAGCAGCCGGAGTGGAGTTGGACGGTCGAGGATTTGTCGCTGTCGATGAAAAACTGCGCACAACTAAAAGCCATATCTATGCGGCTGGAGACTGTGCAACAACACTGCAGTTCACTCATCATGCTGATGCTCAGGCCCGCGCGTTAATACAAAATGCTTTGTTTTTCCCCACGGCTAAAGTCTCTGGACTAGCCATTCCACATTGCACCTATACTTCTCCGGAGATTGCCTCCATTGGACCTTCGTTAGATGCCTTGGAACAAACGGGTGTCGCCTATGACTGCTACGAATTTGATTTAACCGAGCTAGACCGGGTAAAGGCCAAACCCTTTGCAAGCGCTGCCAGGGCGAAAGCCCAGGGTGGTTATGCATTAGTGGTGACAAAGAAAGGTACGGATGAAATTTTAGCCGCGACAATAATTGGCGCTGATGCCGGAGAATTGTTGGCGCCTATTTGTTTGATGATGTCGAATAATTTGGGCTTATCCGCTGCGCAGAAAACTATTTTTAGTTATCCAACGCGTAGTGAGTTTTTGAAGCGCCTAGGGGATGCCTATAATAAAAGTCGCATGACACCGAGGATCGCTGCTATTTTTGCTTGGTGGTTGAAGCGCACGCTTTAAGTGGGCGTTGTCTATTGACAAGTTAGTTGGTTAATTAATTGGTGAGTTAGTACGCCAATTATGAACGTGGTATGCGACGTATTAAGCGCCAATTTTTAGACCTTGGGCGTTAACAATAAGAATTAGGATGAATATATGAGTTGGATGAACGTATGTTTTGCACTGTGGGTTAGTCTTTTCTTAGGGCTCGCTGGTTGTGGGCAACAATCTGAGCAAGCCAGCATTCAAGGGGCTGCAACGGGTAGTACCTATCAGTTAATGACTGAATATCTAGAACCCGCAGCGGATAAAATTTGGTCTTCAGCTGGCGCTATCATCACCATTGAAGGTGAGCAGGACCTGCAACCGACAACCGATGAGGGTTGGGCTGCTGTCGTACATAGCGCCTCAGTAGTCGCTGAAGGCGGCAACGTGTTAATGCTAAAAGGCTACGCTGCGGACCAAGGTGATTGGGCTGAATACGCGCAAGGTATGACCCGCGCCGCTTTGAAGGCTCGCCAAGCTGCAATAGATCAAGATGCCGAAGCGTTGTTCAACGCGGGCGGTGAAATCTATAACGTCTGCCGCGCCTGTCACAACAAATACATTGTGCAAGCAGAGGAGCTTTAGCGTGAGTACAACCACACCGGATAGGTTAGGTTTGATCTCACTAGGGTCTGTAGTTGCAGCAGCTTTGGCTTTAGTGCTTTTCGTGCTGCCTGCGGAATACGATATCGATCCAACGGGTGCGGGTGAGCTGATGGGTATCAAAGGCATGGCCGGATACAGTGTTGCCGCGCTGTCAAAACAGCCTACCACTTACCATAAGGACAGTGTGACTTTCCCGCTGGCACCATTTGAATCCGTGGAATACAAATATGCCCTAGCGCAGGGCCAGAGTATGGTTTTTACTTGGCAAGCGGTGAGCACCTCAAATGATCCGCAGGCGGAACTCATATTTGATATGCACAGTGAAGAAAAAGGTACAGATCCGGAAGATTCAGTGACTTTTGATATTGGTCGCGCAGGCAGTGCTCACGGCTCCTTCGTCGCACCCTTTGACGGCATCCATGGCTGGTATTGGGAAAATAGAACAGGTGAGGACATTGTGGTTGAACTCGTGACGACTGGTTTCTATAGCACGGCCACAACCTATGGTCCCAATGGCGCCTTCAGCAAAAGCTTTAGCGAGGTTGCAGAGCAATAGACAAAAGTGACGCAGCGAGCTAAATCAGTCAGCTGTTTTCGCTCAATGCCTGACACTGTTGGACGATGCTAGCCCTTGAGTGGGCTGTTAACTAGGCGCAACCCATTGGCGGTGTACTTCATCCAAAGTGGCTCTTGGTCGCTCAGGTGGTTTTTCTGCGGCGGACCCTATGTAGATGTATCCAGCTACGCGCTCGTCCTGTTCAAGTCCTAAAGCCTGATCCACTCCCTTATCATAGGCATACCATTCGGTGAGCCACTGGGCGACAAAGCCCACAAGGTTTGCGGCGACCAAAAGATTTTGACAGGCGGCACCCGCCGACAGCGTCTGTTCCCAAACCGGGATTTTGTGTTCGTGTTTCACTCGGCTGATCACTGCGACCACCCTGGGTGCGCGTAAAAACCGAGCTGCCTCATGGGCGATCTGCGCCTCTGTGGCCTCTGGTTTTTGCGCTTGATAACAGCGCCCTAACACTTCACCAAACGCCACTCTCGCGTCACCGTTAAACTCAATAAACCGCCAAGGCGCAAGTTTGCCGTGGTCGGGTACCCGTATGGCCGCGCTGAGTATTTTCTGCATTTGGGTATCGCTAGGTCCTGGCTCTAGCATGTGTATGACTTTCACGGTTCGCCGCTCAATCAAACG
>Ga0129332_1289796_pt1 | contig 9581 bp, 1 predicted proteins | sample CPBNA2_8_FD_109912 | JGI IMG/M metagenome (GOLD analysis project Ga0129332, IMG submission 109912) | Freshwater to marine salinity gradient microbial communities from Chesapeake Bay, USA - CPBay_Spr_31_0.2_RNA2 (Metagenome Metatranscriptome) | ecosystem: Environmental > Aquatic > Marine > Coastal ... | reverse complement strand
TGAGAAAGAAAGACACGAGGTCTTCTATATTTTATATACCATCTCTTGGTTTTAATCATTGCTTTAGGGGACTATTCCTATGACCATAGGATAAGCTGCAATGAAGTTCGAAAACATAAAGTCTTCTGCAATCGCTGTGTATTCCACAATGGGAATGGATCGGTTAGCGCCACCCAACGCATAACTGAGGTTGTACCTTCTGGTACTAGTTCCATCAATGATGGAATTTGTGGGAAAATAATCTTGAGTTTGTGCAAAACCCCATGTATTAGAAGAATACCACGGGATTTCAAATTCTATACCTTGATTTGTATAAGGCATAAAAATGACACCACCTGTTTGATTCAACTCAGTTGTATCGGTGTTTGCCGTAGAGTCAGTCGCCAAATAAGACTCTTCATAAAGTAAAGATACCAATACGGCAGCGTTGGCGATATCAGCGCTGTCGTGAAGCACAATTCTTTTGCGAATTCCGCCTCGCATAGAAAGATAACAATATCTTAAATACGTGAAAAGATTCCTGAATAAACTGCCAGAATTCACAAATTCTCCGAAATTCGGATAAGGTAACGGAAGGGTGTTTGAATTCAGCTCAAAAACATTATTCGAAGTGGTGTAGGATAAAGTTCTTCTATAACTACTGCAAAAACGTCTCAAATACGAGCGAAAACTCAAAGGTTCTTCGCCAAAATAATGTTCATTAATACCAACCAAGCTAGCGCTCGTAGGATTAAGAATAACTTTGTCCGAAGGATCACATGGAGAAAGAGTGGATTCTGCTGTGAATTCCGTAGGCATTCGTGACAAATCCATAGCATTAAAATGCATATTGTCACTACGAACATAAACATTGACACTGATGTTCCCTCCATCAGGTGATTGTAACTGGGTAAGAGGAGTAAAGTAAATGTACCCATTGCATCTTTTGAACGATACAAGCGGATCTATAGAACTTCCATTCGGAAATAGAATTTCACTAGGGGGCCCAGTGCTCAACCAGGGTCTTGCGTTAGCCCATTGAACAGTAAACTCAATGCATCTAGTCTCTTGAAGATCTACGGTGATAATATAGTTCTTATTAGTATCAAGAACTGTATCAATAAGATCGTGTTGAGCAATGTTTGGTTCGTAACCAATCAACATCTTTCCTCGGTGATACATACTACAAACGAACTCAATACGGTAAGTGATTTCACCTCGCCAGAAATTGAAGAAAGAAGCCGAGAGCGACAAAGGAGTGTTCGCCACCCAAATTTTATCTCCCGGAGCTACTCCAGGAATTATGGTTCTTGCACACATTGGCGTAACCCCTATAACTCGATTCGGCCCTCCTAAAGAAGAATCCGAAGCTGTCCAACTAAAAGTATCTAACAATGATTCTCTCGAACAAATACTCTGGATGACAAGATCGTCCTTATCAGAACCGCTATTTCGCATATCAACGGATAACTCCTGCTTGGGATCAAGGACTATACGTTTCCCAGTATCCATTCCAATTGAAACAGCGGCATTTTGAAAAGGCTCATTCTTCATTCTCATAGGTTCGTCTATTAACGTGGGGTAAGACCAACCGAGGGCTGAAGCCATATCAGAAGCGCCATCTAAGACTTTCCCACTAGCCTTAGCATAAGATCCGATGATAGGATGAGTGGACAAGGACTTAGCAGCTTCACTCATACTTTTAGTGGTGCTCGATATAGGTCCGATTATGCGTTCATCACTCTCTGTAGTAACTGCAATTTGAGTGGCAGTTGGTGAGCCAAATTCAACATCCTCCATCCAAGCATAAACAGCAATTGAAACGGCTGTGGAAGTAGCAGTGGTACTAGCTAGAGTATTGATACTTTTAATATAAAGAACACCTAGATCGGACGCATCATCATACTCACTGGAAGCTGAAAGCACATTAACAGTGTTATTAAACAATCTCATAACGGGTTGAGGAGAAAGATACGGAATCACCATCTCAACTGGCTCGTTACTTATGACATCACAGCTCCTAGCATAAGGACTCTGACTTAGATAGACCAATCTTCCATGGTCAGTACCACTTCCAGTTAGTGCTAACAAATGTTGCCAAGGTTCATTATAGGCAGGAAAGGGGATGTAAGAAAAAATATATCTCCCATAATGAAAAGGCATTCCAGAAACCGATATCCTTAGATGCAAATTAGCCCGCAAGTAAGCTGTATTTCTTAATTTCGCCCGAACAGACGGTTGACTAAGAAAAGCGTCCCAGGGATTAATTGCCTCATATAACGCAAAAGTAGGCGAATTAGTATAGAATGCGATACGTATGGGCCTACTCAAAAAATCTTTAATGCTCAGAGGAACATCTTGTCCCACATCTACATTGTCAGTCTTCATAGCTGGCATAATATCCATGCTTCCACCCGACATATCTATCAGATTTTCATTCTTGACCTCGGCATCGGCTCCATCTTCTTCCAAGTAACCTTCGGCGGACTCAGTACTAAATGCTTGACTTCTCAAAACAGCACGTTTAAGTACTCCAATTGAAAGTGACAAACCATCTATCTTAGCTCTTTCTTTAAGGACTTCATCACAGTGCTTCCTAAAATCGCTATTTGTTCCATAGCGTGACAGGGAAACCACCTCTGAACGAGAAAGATGGAAAATTTCTTCTTTCTCGTCAAGTTGTGATTCCTTTATAGCGGCATCTAATTGCTTCTGCAATATAGCAATTTTGCCGTTCATATAATATTTAAATTCAGTGGGCCAGTTCAATAAATCGGGGAGACGGCTCATTTCTACTCCCGATTCGCAAGCGATAAGCATATTCACAACAACAGTTGCTACTAATCTATGCTCTCGATAAAGATACATGATAATGTCGGGTTCGCTAAACGCCCTATTTATCAGAACTTCCATATCGTGCTGTTCTTCCACCGTGACAGCCATTGACTCGGTCGTAAAATCTGCAGAACCATACAAGGAAATATAAATTTCTTCATACTTCTGCAAAATAGGGGACGCAATATTGTACTCATTCTTAAATATGTTCATTCCCCAATCTCGTACTTTGTTAAATCTTTCTTCGGTAGTACCAAGAAAGACTTCTCGCAAGAAGGAATTAAAAGCATTCATGACTTGATCTTCCTCACTCGCTGATCTAGAAGGCAAAATCCATCCGATAGTCTTTTCAGTAGAATTGAGAGTAAGGGGCATCCTCCACCCTTCATTTGATCTAATAAAGGATCGTCTCAGAAAACTAGCATCAAGCAAGGTAACATGAGGCAAGTCGTGTTCACCCTTAGTTGCACTCGTAAATGTCATACCAAGCACATCCTTACAAGCTTTGGCAAAATAAAAATTATCAAACCAAAGACACAATGGATGAACTCCGACAAGCATATCATCTCCATAAACCAACATGACAAGAAATTCAAAGGGGTCTTTATCCTTTCCTTCAGGATGAGATATAAATACTATCACTATAATAACAACACCCTTAACTGAGTTATCCTCAGCTGTTCCGTACTTACCGGATGGAGTTATCATGGCCATGATCACATCTCCAAGAATGTTGATAAATGGATGCATGAAATCACTTAACAAACCATTAACAATCTTGAGTGCGTCAGCCGAATAACCCAGAGATTCCAGAATATTCATAATAATAGTATACGCTGCCCAAGTAACGTCTGGACACATTGAAACATCATAGCCCTGGTAATCTCCTTCAACTAGTTTAGAAGATTCAGCGGAATCACTAAATCGAAGCAAATGTTTGGCTATCGAATTGGCTTCACGATGTGCATCAACGCCGATAGCGCAACCAAAGTCAAGTCTATACTGCGCCATTAGAGTGTAAAAAGGAGACAAAAATTGCTTTGCAACCACCAAACTGTCAAGCATTCCAGCATAAAATAATCTAGTTTTTCCAACTCTAGCTTTAGAAATTAAACGAGGTTCATCTTTAGGAAGGCCAGTAAAAACAATTGGACAACTTTCACCCTTGAGGTACTTTTCCTTACGATAGATGACTCTTTCCATCAATTTATCAGTAGGAACGTTAGACACTCCGTCAGGAGATTCAAAATACACTGACTTCTTTCCAGGGTAACCAAATCCTCCACTTTTAGTAAGATCTATTTTCCTAGTATAGTAATCATCTAAAGCTCCATTAACAGCCTCCTTGAGAGAAATAGGCTCCAATTTAACTACACCGTTCTTCTTAAGGTTAGATAACCACTTACGTGTTATTAATCTGATAGCTTTTCGTAAGATCTTGCGATTTGCAAAACCGCGTGGCCTATTTATTTTGTTAATAGCAAGATTGTAAGGAGAAATCCATTCCTTATTAGAATTGCGAAAAGGTCGCATGGGTGGAGGACAAAATTTTTCTTCAGCGATGAAATCCATTTGGTCAAACAACATCTCAGATATATGCTTGTAAAATAGGGTTTTCTTAAGCTTACTCTTTTGATTAACTAAAATTGGTTTATCCAAAGTGCCGTAAATTGAAATATTTCCCATATCTTCAAATCTTACCATACTCTTTTTATTCATCTCTTCACGAAATGACAAATTCAACATGCTTTCAGATGAAACTTTCATCATTCCACTCTTTTCTACTAATTTTTTAACAGAGGAGGCTATATTGTCAGGAACTGAGGAAAATACAACAGTATCACATTCATCTCCTCCAGCAGTGTGTATACCAACAATACTACATCCACCCTGAACTTGTGAAATTAATGGATTGCCACAATTGCCACTTCCATGAGGGGCCGTAACTGTCCAATAATCGCGCACAATGATTACTCCACGAGAACCATCTTTAACATTGAGAGTTTCCTTGTAATGAGTAGTTTTCAGTATTTCATCCTTATATATCGACTCTGTGTTTTTAACCTGAGGAAGAGGCAAAAAATGAGAAGAAATGTCACAGAATTGAAACGAAGATAGCAAAATGAGTGTACAATCATTGCCTAAATGTATCATATCATCTGGAGTAATACAAGAACTCTTCCAAACAGAGTTTTCGAGATCATGAAGTTTAACCTGTACTTCAAGATTATCTTCTCCCATAAGAGCGTGTGTATTGATGAGTGCAACATTACCTGATACGCCAATGAGATGAGTCAATCTCTCCCTATTAATGCGTCTAGAGATGACTTTCGCTTTCTTAACATTACGAGAAACTTTCCTAAACAAACTTTTAAGGTCAGATGTATGTTTCGGAATTGATCCAATGATTTGATTCCACGATTCAGGAGTTTCACGAAATCTAACCAAAGTATTTCCAACTTTGGCTTTTTTGTCAATGTCAAAATTACGAGATGTAAGAACATCGCTTGCTTCACTATTAGCTTTAACTTTGCTCTTAGATAACAATCGGAAAAGAGCAACAGTAGTCATTGCTATAGCCAAAACAGAAATGAGATTAACATGCACGGGAAGTACCATTATATCAGAACAATTATTGGAAAATCGATCGCGGAAGTTATTCCAGGAGTTGTTTAAACCAGCAACAGACGATCGGTATTCTTCGCTTTTCCTACGCAATTCCCAAAGCTTATAGGGAGCAGACGTAAACAAAATAGCAAACAAAGCGACAAAACTCATTAAATAACCAGTGAAGGCATACAATATGAGCGGTAAAATCAAAGTCGCCCACATATAAGGATTGAATAACTGCACTTTGCTACGACTATGAAGATAAAGATCAATGCCACTATAAAGACATTGAAGAGAGTTAGTTACCAAAGGAAAACCAGCATTTACAATAGTACTGCCAGTTTGAAGGTAACGATTCCCCGCCTCTCCGAAGAAATATCTTTGTTCTTTCAATGTGTTTCGCATTTTCTTTAAAAAAACTTCAGGTGTGAAATTGTCCTGAGTTTTATAAAGAACATAACATGCTAGATCCACAAACGAAGACGCTGGATTAAACGATTCAGCAGAAAAGCTCACGCTACTACTTGAATCAGAATAATCTGACTCATTATCACAATCATCAGGATCATAATGCTTTTCATCAAGAAAGCCCGTAGAAGAGTCTTCTGGAGTAATTTCCAAAACAGTATCTTCTGTATGTTTCTTTTTCATTTCATCAGGGACATGACAATGTTTAGCCAAAAAAGGTAATTGTTCATTAATAGCCTTTTGGACCATAGTTTCACGATTAACATAATCAAATACATACTTGCTGAATTTTTGGGCAAATTCAACAGAATCAGCAGCACTAAAAACCTCTCTATTGCTACATACAATTTTACTAGGACCTTTTTCAGTTTTACTCTGGGTCTGGGGAACTTCTTTGCTTACTACAAAACTCCATTTATCGAGAAATTGTTCTCGCGTGCCTTTGGAAGGATCAAGCATAAAACTACCTTTCAATTTGAACTCAGGCCTAACATTTGGTTCTATATAAAGAAATCTTCTGCGGAATGCAGCAGGATTCTTCTGAATTATTTCCAAGCCCATACTTTTTTCATTGGTGTCAATTATTATCAGTCCTGCAAGACAAAATATTTTACCTTTACCTTCAAACGCCATGGGTACAGCATACGGCTGGGAATCTATAACACTAGTGAGTTCCGCAATAGCAGGATCTCCTTTTTCCATCACTTTATCGGATTTGGCTCCAACTTCAGATATATGAACAATATGATGTATATCAGGGTCAAAACCTTCCCAAAAATCTTCAGATGGGGTTCTATGGAAAATCATTTCAGATGTCCAAGGCACTTTCATAACTTGAGAAAATATGAATGAAATCATGGTAATGATGGTACTCTTACCAATACCCGGAGGACCCGAGATACACACAGCAAGAGGAGTAGGACGAGATCTAGACTGCAATTGCGATCGAAGCATAGGTAAAGCAACTTCCATCCTACGCAAGGCATCAGTAGCTTCAACGTAATTTGGTCCTAAAGGATTAAGTTTGGTTGAGGCCACTTTTAGAAATTCCAAAATTTTCTTTCCATCTCTAACATGGTTTTGAATATGTATCTTGCCTTCCGGCGGTATGCCTTGAACAACAAGAGCCAAATTGGCCATCCATTCCTTAGTTCGAGCAATATAAACTGTAAGTGGATCTTTAGAAAAGAAACAATCTTCTAATGGATAACCTCTAACAATCATTTCACCACTACGGATTAATTGAGAAAGAGAATTGAGAATATCCTGGGCACAATCAAGTATAGAGCTCTTTTTATTTGCTCTTCCAATTAAAGATTCAATACTTTTGGAACTGTCTTTTTCAAACATACCTAACGAGACTAAAGAAAGAACAAATTTCTTAAGGGATAGATAAACATCACTAGTAAAAAATCTGCCGCCCCAAGAAAGTATAGTATCAAATATTCTCGACGGACTAAAACCGGGAAACATGTCTTCCATATCCGGTTGTTCAAGAATGTCAGGATCAAACATATCTGCAGCCAATTCTCCAGCTTGAGAAGTGAAGGATGTTTCTTTCTTCATTCCTTTCAATTTATCCAATAAATCAGAAAGTAAAAGAGAAAAGGCAGATCCAGCCATAAGAGAGTAAATTGTTTTACGTGAACTACGTAACCCCCAAGAACTCAGGTAAAGATAAGAAGCAGACATTACGGAAGTGGAAGTTCTACACTCAAGTAAGTTTGAAATAAAACAAATAAGAGTGATAGCAGGATCACTGTCGTCCATAAGAGAGGAAATTTTATTCAAAATTTCTGAAGATGGGCCACTTTTCTTATTATCTTCGTCTTCGATCATAGCATACAATTGCTCAATACTAGAGCTTTCATCGCTATCATCGTAAGGAGATGTAAGTGCTTCAGCTGTGAAAGATGCAGCAGCTCGACGTTTCTTAGCATTGGCTTTGCGTCTCTGGCGTCTAGACTTCTTATTGGCAGAAATCTCAAGAACTCGAAGTTCTTTTTCTTCTTTCCTAATTCTTCTGCGTCGCATATTACGATCATGAGTCCTCTGAGAAGCTATCTTTTTGGGAGTTGATAGAGGTAATGAAGTGGTCTTACCTGAGCTGGTAATCTCCACTTTAATATCCTCTACATCTTCCTTAATTTCTTCTTTAGGAATTTCTTTGATCTTTTTCTTATGCTCTTTTCTTCGCAACAGTGACTTGCGAATAAGTGCATTTTCAGTTTTCCTAGCAACTAATTCCTGCTTTCTAGCAATTTGTTTAATTCTTCTCTTAGAGACTCTTTTAACAGGCTCTTTCTTTTCCTCAACAAAATTAACAGGTTTTAGATTAGCAACCTTATTAGCTCGACTCATTTTGATAGACTCTTGTTTAATCCTTTTAGATTTAACATTTTCTTCGACTCTCTTGGCATTGATACGCTCACTTTCTTTTTGCAGTTGATTGGCTCTGGAACGAGCGGTTTCAACTTTAACTAGATCATGAATATCCATGGGGTCACTCAAAAATTCCGTGTAAGAGAACTTACGGTGATACTTAACAAGGGAAAAAGGTTTATTCAGTCGTTTAGCTTCATTCTTTGCTTTCTGGAAAAGTTGGTTAATAGCTCCCTTGAGTTTGGGAGCACTAACAAAACTCAAATCATGCATAGATTCATCTGAGACTCCAGTAGGAATCAAAAATGAAACATTATAATTTTGAGTTTTATGGACTACTTCAACGAGTTTATTCTTTTTCTCGAGAGTAGCCATTTCATGTTTGTTACCAATCACGGAGACTGTATAACTAAAGTCACGTGGGACTAGAGTGCGTTTCCTATACTTAGGAGAGCTGGCAACTTGGGATGCAATTTCTTTAATACTATTGGCATGAGCGCTCGAAAGACGCTTTCTGTCAGTAGGTTTAATTAAATTCCATGGAGGCAATTTGACAGTTATAGTGGTTGTCTTTTTGACATACTTAGGAGTAGGATCAGGTTTAGGTGCTTTAGTTTTTTTGGCAAATTCTTCAGCAAGTAAATTTTCGTAATATCTCCTCGTTCTCGGTTAATAATGGACCACCGAGAAAGTCCTCTTCATACGTAGTTTCAGTAGACAAAACATATGCAGGATATGGAGGGGAGTCTACACTCTCCATATCGATAAGTCAATATTTAAAGACCAGACTAAGCTATGGTCTCTCACGTCAATAAGATTGACGTCGTGTAATGTGGCTACAAGATGCATTAAAATGCATTCCCCGATTACAATTGAGGGGATCGGATAAACCGGCCAAAAATTCGCTTCAGAGAAGCGCGATATTTCAAAAGAAATACCGTATCATACCTTACAAAGTCAAAAGACTTTGAAGGGATCAGCTATGATAATTGAAGCTGATCATAAAATACCTTTTAGGCTAGCTAAAAGGTATTCGATTTCACTTTCGGAAAAGTGAAATCGGTCAACCTAACAATAAAGTTAGGATGACTGTCATTTTTAAACTTGAGATGACAATTAATTCAAGTACAGATAACTAAAGGTTATCGGTGATAAATGTTTTAAAAGATTAACATATAATTCATGTAATTCAAAATTATTTACTTAAGGTAATACAGCATATTAGCTGTAGGTGATTAAGTTGTATATTTTGTAGAATCATGTTGTATACATTTTTAGAAATTAACATATATCGAATGGCATTGACT
>Ga0129332_1215543_pt1 | contig 9610 bp, 7 predicted proteins | sample CPBNA2_8_FD_109912 | JGI IMG/M metagenome (GOLD analysis project Ga0129332, IMG submission 109912) | Freshwater to marine salinity gradient microbial communities from Chesapeake Bay, USA - CPBay_Spr_31_0.2_RNA2 (Metagenome Metatranscriptome) | ecosystem: Environmental > Aquatic > Marine > Coastal ... | reverse complement strand
ATTTCAGGCCTTAAGACAATTTTTCGATCTATAGTGGTGCATATTTTGCTGCTGGATCATTATTTGTGCACACTTTTAGTGCGTTTCTTAGGGGAAACATCATGCTAGCCAACAATAAATACCTCAGCCGAGGCATTCTTGCGATTATTTTAAGCGCCCTGTCTACTCAGGTTTTTGCCGATGATTTAAACGGCGCCAATACAGCCTGGATTCTGACATCTACAGCTCTGGTGCTATTTATGACCATACCTGGTTTATCGCTGTTCTATGGCGGCCTGGTTCGCTCTAAGAATGCCCTGTCCGTATTGATGCAGTGTTTTGCCATTACCTGTATGGCTTCTCTGATCTGGTTTGCCTTTGGCTATAGTCTGGCCTTTGGCGACGGCGGCTCCATGAATGCCTGGATTGGTAACCTAGATAATTTACTGATGGGCAATATCAAAGAAGAGTCTATGGCTGGCGATATTCCCGAGTCTGTATTCGCTATGTTTCAGATGACCTTCGCAGTGATTACCCCTGCGTTGATTGTAGGTGCCTTCGCCGAGCGCATGCGTTTTAGTGCCATGCTTCTGTTCAGCGCCCTCTGGCTGGTTGTGGTTTACGCGCCTATTACTCACTGGGTTTGGGGTGGTGGCTGGCTCGGTGAGATGGGCCTGCTGGACTTTGCCGGTGGTACAGTTGTGCATATCACTGCAGGTGTTGGCGCTCTGGTTGCCGCACTGGTGCTGGGCAACCGCAGAGGCTTCCCCACCCAGGCAATGCCTCCTCACAATCTGACTATGACGGTGACCGGCGCCGGTATGCTCTGGGTTGGCTGGTTTGGCTTTAACGCCGGCTCTGCTTTGGCGGCCAATGGTGATGCAGGTATGGCCATGCTGGTTACCCATATCTCAGCGGCTTCGGGATCACTGGCCTGGATGATGATGGAGTGGATCAAATATGGTAAGCCTTCGGTACTGGGTATTGTTACCGGCATGGTTGCTGGTCTGGGTACCATTACACCTGCCTCTGGCTTTGTTGGCCCAGGTGGCGCGCTAATTATTGGCTTTAGCGCCGGCATTATCTGCTACTACGCCACTCAGGCAATCAAGCAGCGCTTTAAAATTGATGATTCTCTGGATGTATTCCCGGTACACGGTGTTGGCGGTATCCTGGGTACATTCTATGCAGGTATTTTTGCCTCTGATGCGCTGGGCGTATTCAGCGGACAGGGTTATAACGAAGGAATGAACATGGCCTCTCAGACCTATGTTCAACTTGTGGGTATTGCCTCGACGTTCGTCTACACAGGTATAGCAACATTTATACTGTTGAAACTGGTTGATAAGCTGTTAGTATTACGTGTCAGCGAAGAAGGTGAAACAAATGGTCTCGATCTCACAGAGCATAACGAGAGGGGGTATGACCTATAATAAGAAAATCAGGGGAACAATATATAACAGTCCGAACACTATCGTTTTATTCAGATTTGACGAAGTGAAAAAAAGGGACATTCGAAGCCGCTAACATTGTTAGCGGCTTTTTTATTGGCCGCAGGCGCTTTATATGTATGGCCGCGGGCGCTTTCCTTATCTTGCCGCGGGCGCTGTCCATATAGTCACACATTATTTCAGCGCCCTCTAGAATACGCGCTGAATGGCGCTGCATTAGATCTGAAGGCACCAGATAAATCTGTTTGTTGATTACCGCTGATATGCCCTGCCACTGCTGCCAACTGCTGTACCAGCGGGGCTGCTCTAGTTGACTGCCTCCGGCAATAATCATCTGCGGGTCTGCAGCTACAACCGACTCAATATTGACATAGGGCACCAGAGGCGCGGCGTCGGCAAAAATATTTTCGCCTCCGCAGAGAGATATCACATCGCTGACCATATGTTTGCCATTTAGAGTGATCAGAGGCTCGTCCCATATCTGGTAGAACGTTCTCACCGGCGGCTTATTACTTTGCGCAGCGCGCAGTGCCTCTAATCTCTGACTAAATTCATTAGCTCGCTGCTCTGCGCTATCCTGATTTCCGGTAAGCTGACCAAAACGCCGCAGCAGGTTGGGAATAGCCTCCATCTTGCGCGTTTCCACCACAAATACCGGAATACCCAGTTTGCGCAGCGGATTTATAATCTTATCGCCGTTGCCAGACTGCCAGGCAATCACCAGATCTGGCTTCAGGGACAGTATCAATTCATAGTTTGCCGCTGCATGGTTATTGACCCGTAAAATACTTTTTGCGGCTTGTGGATAATTACTGTATTCGTCGGCGCCCACAATTTGCTCGCCTGCCCCAATATAAAACAGTACCTCAGTAATATTGGGCGCCAGACTGACAATGCGCTGAGTAGGTTGCTCAAGCCGAACCTCCTGTCCATTGTCATCCATCACAACAATAGCCCCTGCCGCTGACCAGGAAAAACATAGCATTGACAGAAGCAAGCTGCGCATTAAGTGATCACCAGTGGTCTTTTGGTCTCTGGATGCTGGGCAATAATTGACTTCACCCCGAATACTTTGTCGATTAGAGCCTCCGTTAGAACAGCTTCCGGGCAACCCTGAGCGGCGATCACACCGGCATCAATAACCACAAGATTATCGGCACAGCGAGCTGCCAGATTTAGGTCATGGACAACCATTACCACTCCCACAGATTTATCAGCCAGTTGGCGCACAATATCCAGAGTGAGTTTCTGATGGGACAGGTCAAAGGCCGAGGTGGGCTCGTCGAGCACTAAAAACTGGTCCCCCAGATGACTGGCCTGCCAGATTTGCGCCAGCACTCGCGCCAACTGGACCCGCTGTCTTTCCCCACCGGACATCTGGGTATACAGGCGCTTTTGCAAATAACTTGCATCTACCAGATCCAGAGCCTCAGTAATAATCTCCCTATCTTTGCTCAGTCCGGTGTTGTGAGGAATTCGCCCCAGGCCGACCACCTCATCTGCAGTAAAGGGGAAGTTCAACATTGTGTGTTGCGGCAGAACTGCCAGCAGTTGCGCTTTATCCAACAGTGGCCAGTGCTGCAACAGCCGATTGTTGAGATACACCTGGCCTTTGGTGGCTGCCATCTCCCCCGTCAGCACCTTGAGCAAACTGGATTTGCCCGCACCATTGGGACCCACTATGGCTGTCACCTTGCCAGTCTCAACCTCAAGACTAATATTGCGCAGCAGGTCAAAGCCCGCCAGATGCAGTGAAATATTGTCGGCCACCAGGCTCACAGGTCACACATCCCTGCGCTGTTGCAGCAACAGCGCGACAAAAAAAGGCGCTCCCAGCAGCGCGGTTAAAATGCCTGTGGGCAGCTCGGCTGGAATCACAACAATGCGCGCTAGGCTATCGGCAATCACCAGTAATGTGGCGCCCGCAAGGGCTGAGGCCGGCACTAACCAGCGATGATCTGGACCAATGGCCAGGCGCACAATATGGGGCATAATCAAACCAACAAAACCCACCAGCCCTGCCAGGGCCACTGAGACACCCACCCCCAGAGCCGTGAGTACAATCAGGCGGCGTTTTACTCGCTGCACATCAATACCCAGGTGACGAGCTTCAGACTCTCCCAGCAATAATGCGTTGAGCGCCTTGCTCTCGCGGGGGAACAGGCCCATCAACAACAGGGCAACCGCGCCCATAACAATGACCTTTGTCCAGCTGGCACCGCTGAGATTGCCCATTTGCCAGAGACTAATCTGACGCAACATATCATTATCAGAAAAATAACTGAGTAAACTATTTAGTGCGCCCGCCAGTGCGCCTATGGCTATGCCCGCTAATAGCATGGTGGTCACTGAGGTACCAATACCGGAGGTTGCCAAACGGTAAACCAGCAATGTGGCCGCAAAGCCGCCCACAAAGGCGCCCACTGCCACCAGAGATAGGCCCAGTAATGCTCCCGACTGAATAAAGCCGCCAGCGGTAACAATCATCAGACTGGCACCCACAGAGGCTCCGCTGGACACTCCGATTAGAGAGGGATCGGCCAGGGGATTGCGAAACAGCCCCTGCATAACTGCACCTGTACTGGCCAGCACAGCGCCTACAGCAATAGCCAACAGAATACGGGGCAGGCGAATATCGATAAGAATGGTATGGGTTTGAGAGTTAATCGAGCCGCCAGTCAGCGCAGCTAATCCATCTAACAGGGATATATCCACGGTGCCCACAGTGATAGACACCAGTGCGGCCACTGGCAACAGTATTGCCAGCGCCCAGATTAAGCTTGGTGCGGAAAAGTGGCGCAATTAATAGTCCACGCCCTTACGAGCCATTACACCAGAGTTATAGGCATGTTTTACTTCTTTGATTTCAGAGACTGTATCTGCCATATCGGCCAGTACTGAGCCGCCACCGCGGCCTGTCACCACCACAGATTGATTCTGGGGGCGATTTTTAAGCGCTTTGAAAATCATCTCCTGATCCAGGTATTTAAAGCTCAGCATGTAGGTTAGCTCGTCGAGCACCACCAGGTGATAGCTTTTATCGCTAAGCATTTTTTCAGCCACTGCCCAGCTCTTTTCCGCTGCAGCTATATCTGCAGAGCGATCCTGAGTGTCCCAGGTAAAGCCCGTGCCCATCTGCTGAAACGTCACCTGGGGACAGTGATCGCGCACATACAGCTCTTCGCCGGACAACTGGGCGCCCTTAATAAACTGCACCACACCGACTTTGTAGCCATAACCCAGGGCGCGCATCACCATGCCAAAGGCAGAGCTAGACTTGCCCTTGCCATTGCCGGTGAGCAGGATAAATACCCCGCGCTCAGTATCCGCAGCAGCAATTGAAGAATCTACATTCTCTTTTAGCTTTTGCATTTTGGTTTTATGGCTGCTGTCTTTTTTTGCCTGTTCGTCTGTCATTGGGCTGTAACCTTATTCAATGATTTTGGTCGCCTCGGGTAAACCCGCTGGCAACAAATGGATACTGGGATGCAATGCATTAGCCATAATCTCTAGCGCATCCACCAGCCTGGGGCCGGGGCGACTAAAGTAGGCATTGCCATCCACCAGAAAAATTTTGGTGTGAGACACAGCCTGCAGCGCAGCAAAGCCGTCGCAGGCAAGAAATTGCTCCACATCCTGCATAGAACGTTCCATGTTAAAGCCGCACAGAGCAATAAAAATCACCTCCGGATTGGCGTTGATTAACTGCTCCCAGTCGCGGCGCTGCGAGGGTTCTTGCTTGGCACCAAAACAGGGCTCACCGCCAGCCAGATCAATAATTTCCGGGCTCCAGTGACCGCCATCAAACAGTGGGTCCAGCCAGTCCAGCAGCGCAACTCTGGGTTTATCTGCAATCTTTTCTGAGCGAGCTGCCACAGTATCAATGCGCCCCTGCAATTCTGCTCTGTAGCGCTTGCCCTGTTCTATACAGCCGGCAGCTTCGGCGAGCAGATCTACTGTATCCAACACATCATTTAGGCAGATGGGCTCAAGATTCACCACCCTGGGTTCACCGGGCAAACTGTCGATAGCTCGGGCCACATCGTTGCCAGACACTGCACAGACATCGCACAGGGCCTGAGTCACGATTAGATCGGGCTCAAGCTCGATCAGCGGCTCCATCACCAAATCATAGAGCGCCTCGTCGTTCTTGAGCTGATCCGTTACCAGGCGGTCTATTTCACCGCTATCCAACCCCTCGGGAATCCGCGAGCTGGTGAGCACCGGCAAACCAACCACAGAGGCGGGATAATCGCATTCATGGGATACACCCACCAACTGATCGCGCAGGCCTAAGCCGCAGACTAGTTCTGTAGCACTGGGCAACAACGAAACTATTTTCACAGGGTTTCCTCCTACGGCAAATCAGCATAGACAAAACCGTCTCTACTGACTACCCAGCCCGCCACCACTGCAACGGGCTGTAATCATCTGCCAATGTTAACCGACAGCCTTTAAAGGCTAAAGCGCAACCCTAGGCTGGCGCCGAAGCCCAGTGTCTGGTAGCCAAACACTTCTTCATAGTCATCATCCAGAAGGTTATCCAGACGCAGGTAGATATCTAGCTGATCTGATGCGCTGTAATTGGCATTGATATTGATCAGCCTGTAATCGTCCATGGTCACTGTTTGAGACGGTGCTGGCCATGGTGGGAAGTACACATCAGTCTGACTACCGTTGTACTGGGCATTGGTATTAATTTGCAGATTATCCATTGCCTGCCAGGCCAGATTCAGACTGCCAGTATGGCGAGCCCGACGTATCTCATCTCTATAGCCACCTGCACCATCGGCCTCAACTGAATCTGTGTAAGTATAGGCTGCATTGATAACCAGCCTATCGCTCATAGCCACAGAGGCCGTTAGCTCAACACCCTGGCGCTGACTTGTGCCCTCTTTGTTGCCAGAGGTATAGGCAAAGGTTGCCGGGTCATAGACAAAACCATCAATCTCATTTTCCAATTCGGCATCGAACAATGTGGCTGACAGGTCTAACTCTCCCATCTGCTTGTCTATACCTAGCTCCCAGCTGGAAGACTCCTCAGGCTCAAGGTTAGGATTGCCGATAAAGTTAGTGTAAAAGCCAAACCGCTCAGTAAATGTGGGGTTTTTAACTGCTGTGCCATAGGCAGAGCGCAGGCGGAGGCTATTATTGAGCTGGTATATGGCTTCAACTCTGAAGGTGCTGGCGCTGTCGAACTCTGAATTATCATCATAGCGACCACTGGCCGCAACCGTTAGATCATCGGAAATTTCGGTGCGCAGCTCTAGGGCATAGCTGTCTGTATCCCGTTCGCGATCCTGGTTGGGATCAAGACCCCAACTCAATGGACCACGCTGCTGGAAATCCTCTTCTTCGCGCTCGGCGAGCACAGAGAGTCGCTGCGCGCCATTGTTCCAAAACAGGGAACCAATATACTGAACTTGATCTTTGGTTGAGGCAGTTACATTGCCCAGAGTACCGTTGGCAAAGGCTTCGTTATCATTATTGGACTGAGCAACCATCAACTTATGCTGCCAGCGTCCATCCGCAGAACTGTAATCACCCTGCACACGCATGGTGCTATTGCGGAATTCCGAAACACTGTCCTGGTCTTCGACAAAACCATCGAAATCATTATCCGCATCAAATTCATTCATGCCGTCTGAGTGACGGGCAGCCACTGAAATTCGCAGTTCATCGCTGACCTGGAGTCCAGCCTTAAAGTTAAGGCTGCTGTTTTCATAGCCATCCTTCTCGTCACCGGTACGAGAGATATTTTCTCCGTCGGTCTGCATATTGCTGTAGCCCAGACGAGCATCAACCCTGCCCTGCTTGGCGCCAACATTAAAGCCACTGCGCTGTGTCGAGAAGCTACCAGCCTCTGTAAATGCCGCGGCACTAAAAGGCTCGCTGGCACTGCGGGTAATAATATTGACCACTCCAGCCATGGCGTCACTGCCGCGCATAGAACTCTGCGGGCCGCGAATTACTTCGATACGTTCAATATCATCAGCGGCCATCACTCCCCAGTTAAGTTCGTCGCTCTGGGACGGGTCATTGGCTTCAACGCCATCGATTAGCACTAACAGATGATTAGCCTCGGCACCGCGAGCACGGATCTGAGTCTGAGAACCCTGCACACCACTGCGGCTCACAGCCAGCCCAGGCACGTCGCGCAAAAGGTCACTGACACTCAGGGCTGCACGGTTTTTTAGCTGTTCTCTATCAATTACCGTAATAGCATTGGCTGATTTATTGGCCGCAATAGGCACCAGAGAAGCGCTGACCAGAACTTCCTGAATATCTGCTTCAGCCGCGATAACTGCTGGAATAAAAAAGGATGATGCTGACAGCGTTATTGCCGTCGCAAGAATAGATGATTTTTTCATGATTTCCTCTAACGCTCACACCCGAGCGAATATTATTAAACAGGGGCGTACAGGCAGAGGGACAGAGACTGTCAATCAGCGCAAGACCGCACCCCGCGGTTTGTCTGCATAGCGATAGGCCGGTCTCCGGACTCATAAGTGAGATGCTAGCGTCGAACTAGTCTCTCTATTTGATTACCTTCCCATGCCTTGGTGCACAGTGGTCATACAATCAAATATTCTTATTTACCGTTGCGGGGGCAGTATCGGCATTGCCATAAGACCAATCTATGGTCAGGCGCACCGATTTCCCGTTTCACTCCTGTTTAGCCCAAACTTATGTTCGCTAAGCAGGAGAACCTATTGCCGAAGCAAGAGTGGGCAATCTACTCTTGCGCTGATTTATTGTCAATCAGCTGAATTAATAAATTGCTGGTCAAATAGTTTTAGTCGCTTACAGAGCCTCCAGAGCCTCAGTAACACGGCGCACTGGAATAACTTTCATACCTTTAATAGGCTGCTTGGGAGCATTGCCTGCAGGCACAATGGCGCGCGTAAAGCCATGCTTGGCTGCCTCGCGCAAACGCTCCTGACCATTGGCCACAGGGCGAATCTCACCGGCCAACCCCACTTCGCCAAATACCACCAGGTCCTGGGGCAGTGAATTGTCACGGAAGCTGGAAATCACTGACAGGATCAAGGCTAGATCTGCGCTGGTCTCTAATACCTTGACCCCGCCCACCACATTGACAAAGACATCCTGATCGCCCACAGATATACCACCGTGACGATGTAACACCGCCAGCAACATCGACAGTCGATTGTGGTCCAGACCCACAGTCACTCGCCGCGGGTTGCCCAGATGGCTATCGTCTACCAACGCCTGCAGTTCCACTAAAAGGGGCCTGGTGCCTTCCCAGACCACCATCACCACAGAGCCAGAGGACACCTCCTCTCCACGCTGCAGGAATATCGCTGAGGGATTGGCCACTTCTTTTAGACCCTTGTCGGTCATGGCAAAAACACCCAGTTCATTGACCGCGCCAAAACGGTTTTTATTACTGCGCAATGTGCGAAAGTGGGAGTCGCTGGAACCCTCCAGCATCAGCGAACAGTCAATCATATGCTCTAATACTTTAGGGCCAGCCAAAGAGCCGTCTTTGGTGACATGGCCCACTAGAATTAATACAGTTCCGGTCTGCTTGGCAAAGCGCACCAGCATAGAGGCGCTCTCGCGCACCTGGGACACACTGCCGGGGGCCGAGGACACCTCTTCTATATGCATCACCTGTATAGAGTCCACCACCAGAATTTTGGGGCGCTTCTGTTCAGCTATAGCACAGACAGTTTCCACCGAGGTCTCGGCCATAATTTCCAGCTTATCCGCTGGTAAATCTAGGCGCCGGGCACGCATGGCCACCTGCTGGGGAGATTCCTCACCAGTCACATAGAGCGCGGTATTATTTTCTGCCAGCTTGCATAGAGTCTGCAGCAACAATGTACTCTTGCCGGCGCCAGGCTCACCGCCCACCAAAATAGCCGAACCTGGAACCAGGCCTCCGCCCAGCACCAGATCTAGCTCGCCGGTGCCTGTGCTGATGCGGGGAATTTCATCCAGCGCAATTTCCGCCAAGGTTTTTACCGCACCATCTACAGCGCCAGCGAACCCCGGACGCAAAATCTTGCCGCTGCGGGCCGCAGGCCCTAGACGCACTTCAGACAGGGTATTCCAGGCGCTACACTCACCACACTGGCCCTGCCATTTGCGATAGTCGGCGCCACAGTCATTACACACATAGGCTGATTTGGATTTTGTCGCCAAGGTACTCT
>Ga0129332_1413069_pt1 | contig 9642 bp, 2 predicted proteins | sample CPBNA2_8_FD_109912 | JGI IMG/M metagenome (GOLD analysis project Ga0129332, IMG submission 109912) | Freshwater to marine salinity gradient microbial communities from Chesapeake Bay, USA - CPBay_Spr_31_0.2_RNA2 (Metagenome Metatranscriptome) | ecosystem: Environmental > Aquatic > Marine > Coastal ... | reverse complement strand
GTCTTCGAGTGGGGGGTCGCTGCCTCCGCCCCGTACAGCGCCCGCCCTGGGAAGCTTGCCTACGTCGCCGCCGGTGGACACGCCATGCAGTCCATGATGACCGACGGCACTGCCATCGTCGCCGACCACACCGCCTGCGTCCCCGACAACCTCGTCCGCCTCGGGAACGACTTCGACGCCCAGAGCGATAACGTGCGCATACCCGGCGATTACTCTGCGCCGGCCCCTGCGGCCTCCCTCGAGGGCGGCGAACGTTTCCGCATCTCCGCATATGGCGGAGCCGACGCGACGGTCAACATCCAACAAGGCATCGAAATGGTGGAGAACAACGTGTACAATGCCGAGACTTTCACCATCTTCACCCTCTCCAAGCACGCTTCCGCACTGCGGCACCCCTTGATGGGCGGGTTCACTTTCACCATCGCCGGCCCATCGCAGAGCGGTCTCGCCGCCTCCGCCACCAACTCCTACACGCTCACCACCACCTTCATCGACGGGTCAAGCGTCGTCTACGACCACTCGCTTACCACTCAGCTGCTCTACGACGCTAACACCCTCGCTTTCTCCTGGACGTTCGACGGTGCCGGCACCCCGGCCCTCAAGGAGGGCACCATCATCACCGACATCGTGCTCACATGCATCTGTGAGGGGAACGCGAACGTAAAGTTCATTGCCAACCAGCTCTCCATCACTGTTGACTTCCACAACGTCTCCGCCGCATCCCGATACCCCTGTGTCGTTATCACGGGCGCAAAGGAGGGACAAACCATCTCCATCGACCAGAGCGCCTGCTGCGAGATCAAAGTCGACCCCACTGGCAACGTGGGGCGCTACGTGTCCGTCGACCACGACTTCATCCCCGACAACGACATGGTCGCACAGATCGTTCGCGCCATGCGTCGGCGCGGCATCGCCTTCCTCTACAACAGTGAAGGTGGTAAGGTGGACTTCCGTGCTGGCGCCTTTGGTGACAAAATCAAACACTTTTTCGGAGGTGTCCTCAAGACCCTCCGACCCTTCGTGGCCCCCATCGCTACCGCCTTTGGTGGCCCCATGGCAGGAAAGATCGCCGACGGCGTCGCCGGCGTCGGCGAGCGCCTCCTGGCCGCCGACATCCGTCCCAGGCGCTCCAAGGCCAAGTGGGGGGCCGCGACCTACAAAGCCAACCATGCTCGCGTGCCCACCGGCTTCCAGTTCCCGCTCGTCTCCGATGACGGTAGCACTGGCATGGTCTCGGACGTTTGCCTTGGGGAAGGGCGCCAGCCTGCCTTCATCGCCCCTCTGCGTGAGAAACTCTGCTCCGCCCCGGATGACTACACGGGACTGTCCAACGGCCTCGCCTTCCTGTTGGCCGGCCTTGAGCTTAGGGGCGCACCCTGCCGAGCCGGGCTCTACTCCGGCGTTGTCGAGTCCCTCAGAGTCGCCGCGCACTCGTGCACATTTGTCCTGCTCCCCGTGGACCTCTCGCCAGAGAAGCGAGCCCTCTACGATGACCGGCAGCTAACCATCTGTACCCCGAAGGGCTTCTATGAGTTCGGCCTGCAGCACGAACTCGCCGACTCCGCCATGCTCGCTTCTTTCCGCAATGTGCACGTCTCACCGGTGCGCCCGCCCCCTGGCTACCCTGGCCACGAAGAGCACACTGCACTCGCCCCCCTCGGCAACTGCAACCTCGTCTCGCTCGTGTGGTGAACCGTCCACACCACTAAGGGCGACACGCACGCGCCGCGCGCATGCCCACGCACCCATCCCCACACGCCGCTAGACACACTTGCATATCCCACACGCGCGCGCACGCAAAACACACGCTCAACTCCACGCGCACCTGCGCGTCGGCACCCGCCCCGCCTGCACGCACAAGATGAAAAATGTTAAAAATTAAAACGGACCCTAGAAAGTCTCACATAGATCAATTGGTCTTTAAAATCTCGATGGCTACAATCAGCGAAAAACCCCTTGGCAGGGATCTTTTCGCGGTTTCTCCAACCCCCGAGACCGTCAATGATGACGAACCACTCCCTGCTAATTTCTCTCATCTCGAGGAGCACGAAAAAGCACACCACTGGACCAGAGCAGTCAAAATCCCCCAGTCCCAGAAGGACGCCAACCGGATCATCAGTATGTGGCGTAACAAGCAGATACAGCTCGATGCGTACGTCGCTGCCACCGGCGCCGCTCGCAGCCTCGTCCAGAAGGAGCTGTTCAAGGACTTCCGGGATCGTGCCTTCTTTCTCGACGCCGGCTACCATAAGTTGCACCCCGGCACCGACCTTCTCACGAACTTGACCATGGCCGCCAACAAGCACCGAAGGGAAGGCGCGAGAGGGCTCGACAATCAGCTTAGCGAGTCCGCTGAGATGACCTTCGCTGACGCACGCCGGGAGGGCCACACCCGCAACGAGGACACGGAAATCTTCCTCAACAACGAAGACAAACAGACGATCGCGCGCACCACTCGGGCCATCGACCCCCTTCACACGCGCCTCCAGGCGTGGCAGAAGTTCTGTGCTGACCTGAACCTCCCGACTTCGACACGTGGTGCTGCACACAAGGCTTTCAAGAGCTGTTGGTCGTACCGCACCCAGCAGATCCAAAACGCGGCCAAGGAAAAGATCCGCGAGGCTCGCCTGCGCTCGTACGTCACCACCGACGCCCCCGCCCACGCCGAGGAGGTGCAGATTCTCCCGGGTCATGCAATCGTTCCAATGAAGAAGCGCCGGGACGGGACTTTCCGGACCGTGAAAGTCGCCACCCCGGGGCTATCCCTCAACGCCGCCCAGCCCGCCACCTCCGCCGCTCGTCTCGACAAGATGTCCGTCAACCCTCATCCACTCACGCCACACGTGCTCCGCAAGCTCGGGCTCCACCCCGGCCACCCAAAGGCCGGGCACACCGCCCCCGTGCTCGTGTACAACCACATGTCCGAGCCCAAAGTCATGGTCGACTTCACCGTCGGTGGACTCTCCAACGCCACCTCCGGGCGTTACACAACCTTGCCCAAGGCTGAAAGCGTCTCCATCACCGACCACCCGAACGGGACTCACAGTGTGAAGGTTTACTGGGACGCTGATGCCAGCGGGCGGGGTCTACCGACCGACGGCGCCAAGATACTTGCCCGGATCTTCTCCGCTCTCAGCGTGCAGCCCAGTGACGCATACTACATCTACGGCAAGAAGGGCGAGCCCACGAAGAACATTGGCGTGACCCCGGACACTCACGCGCACGACGGGGTCGCCGCCAAGCCCGCCGCGCGGATTCGTGACACCAAGCTTCTCCCCATCTTCCTGGACGGGTCCACGCCACAGCAGTTCATCGCTAGCGGCGACTCCGTCATGCCCTTCATGCGCCACGCCACGGTCATCTCTGCCTCACCTAGACGCCCTGGCCAAGGAAAAGACCTCGGCAGCATCGAGGACACCAGAGGGAAGAAATGGCACCTCCGGGTGAAGACGCCTGTCGACATCAAGGAGGCGGCTGATGCTATCCGCACCATGAGCACCATCACACGGGTGGACGCCACCAACCCCCTTGAGTTGCCCACTAGCATTACGAGCCAGATGGGGACCGGCGGAAAGGGCACGCTCACCACCACGTACGCCTTCCCCGCCGCTCCTGGCGGCACACCTCCCACCCTCTGGGGCAGCGTGGCGCACCTCCACACCAACGCGGGGGGGCACGCCAAGCTCTACAACTACCCGCGCGCAAGATCGAGCCTCGGGGCTGGCACCGTCTACACCTGGGGCGTCACACCCGCCTCGCGCGGTCCGCTCCTCCGGGCCCTAACGGGGAGCGCCAAGCTGCCGAGCGAACCGCAGCCGCCTACGTTGCACGCCGCATCCTGGGGCCGGCCAGCCCTAACCATTGACGGCGACATCGAGTCCAACCCCGGGATGCCCGCCGATTCCCTTCTTCACGAGCCTGGTCCCACACCGCACGACGCCGTTGACGACTGGGCGCCGACTGCTACCGATAACAACCACGCCGCCCACGCCGGAAACGGGAACATCTATGCACACGGCGCCACGTACACCTGGGCTCCCACCATGACGTCGCTCAACCGCGCGAAACACGCCGAGAATGGCAACACCTCCCGCCATTCCGCCACTATGCGCGGTCCACCAGCCCCGCGATCCGGGACTCCCACTACCCGCCGCGGCACCCCTGCCCCACCGGCCGGCCCCGCCAAGGGTGCTGGAAAAACGCGGACTGAATCCAAAGCCTTCCAGCGCTCCCCCGAGGCCCACCCGAACTGGGACACTGGCGCCGTCAAGCACTCCACACCCGCCACCGCCGCGGCGTCTGCGAAGAAACGCGAGATCACTGAGCAAGACGTGACCGTCTGCCCCCACAAGGACTTCGAGAGAGATAGTTGCGCATGCCATCTCCACCCCGCGCCACCCAAAGAAGGCGGCAACCTCAACGGTTTTGATCGCCGCAAGGGGGAGCAGGCACAGGCTAGCGCCAAGAAGGATGGGAGCGGAGCTAAGCGCATGTTGAAGTGCCGCGACGGTCTCAACTGCAAACGCGGGACCGCCGACCACCCGGAGGTGCACTACCACGTCGCCGCCGCTCTGTGGGGAAGTGAGATGCCCGACGCTCGTGTATCTGACGGTCCCGACCTGCCCACCATGGACGACCTACCTGTCGGCAACATCACCGTGCAATTCCATGAGGCTGGCCCCGCCTACGTCTCCGATCCAGAACACTCCGTGCGCGACGACCTCGACCCCGACCTCACGCGTGCCAACAGCGGTATGGAGCACTCCGCGGGCGATCACCCCGACCTGGAGTTCACGCGCGCGAACTACAGTGGCTGGGATCTCATTCAGAAGCCCGCTGTCGCTAAGACCCCGACCGTCACGCACCTGGCAGCCATGCGCCTCTACAAGAAGGCGGGCAAGGCCGGCGCGCGTAGCGAGACCAACTTCTACAGCCACTTCCGATCGCAGACGTGCGTGAACGACCCCGACATCGAGACTCTCATGTACCGGGAAGCCGGAAGATGCTCACCCGACATCTGGTGCCGCCAACTGCGGGGAATACTCGAACTCAGAGGCTACCACACGTGGTCCGAGGCCGAGGACGCACCCCCGACGGCCACCGAGCCCTGTAGCCCCGCCGCCGACCCACCGCCCGGGACGCCCGCCGAGTCACTCCCCCCAAAGGGCGTCCGCTCCCTTGAAGAGCCCACCTCTCCCGTCGACACGCTCCGAGGGAAACCCACCTGGGGCGAGGAGATGGACGGTCTACTCGAACTCCCGGCCCCCCCTTACATCAACGGAGGCGCCCGGCAAGCACCCGACTTCCACCTTACCGCCAACGACAAGATCTACTGGGCGGAGCGTGGCGCGCCCATCTTTGTCGACGGCGCAGACGGAGCCGACTTCCATCTCGCCGACATACCAGCTGGCTGGGGCGTGCACGCCCGGACCGGCGTCTTCGAGGGCCGCAGCTTCCACAAACCGGACGCGCGCACGATTGTGAACCGCCACGGAGTCGAATACATCCTTTTGCGCACCAGCGACGAGATCGAGGCCTTCAAACGCTCCGTACGGCGGGCCATGACTCGCACCGGTGCACTCACGCCACCCCCGGCCACCGCCTCCGGTGAGACCGCCGGCGACGGTTCCATCGCTGCACCCTGTGCTGCAACCCTCGAGCCTCGTCCCAGCTCCAAGGCCGCCCCCGCTACCTCGCCCCCCACCCCCCCCGGGGGCCGCAACGGCTCAGAGACGCTGGACAACACGCCCACTACCACCCCGAAGTCACCCGCCGCCGGCGGAGGCCCTAGCGGCTCAGAGACCCCACACGTGGACTTCCTCCTTGCTGAGGTGCCCAGGCGCTGCGGAAAAACGTACCTTGCCGAGAAGTACAAGGATTACGGCTTCGTGGACGCCGACGACGCCCTCGACGAGGCTACGCGCGCGGCTATCCACGCTGGCGCCGACCCTCACGCCGCACGACTCTTGTACAAGGAGGCCGTCACCGCTTACGCCGAGAAGCATCAGGCCCGCCTCGTGCTCCTGCCACCAGGCATGGGTTGTCTCTTCCCCGGAGAAACGCGCACCTTCCGCCCCCGACACGAGGTGTTCCTTGACTGCGTCAAGAGCCTTACCCGCGATGAGAGGAAGGGCGCGGTGAGCAACTGGCAGACGGCCCACGGCAGCGACTATGAGGATCTCACCGCACTTGAGATGAACCTCTTTGCATACGCATTCCAGGCTTCAAACGCCGCCGATCCCGCAGCGCCTGTGCCCGACGCGCGCCCGGCCCTCAGTGCTTACAAGGACGTGCTCGGTCCCAGACTCGCCGCCCTCGCGAGTCTTGGAGAGACTGCACAGCACGCCGCGCTAGACAGCTTGATCGGCCACATGCGCGCCCGCATCACCGACAACGGAACGCACCCCGACGTCCAGGAGCACCCCTACCGAAAGCGCGCCGATGCCGGGCACCCCCTGCGACCCGACCAGTACGCCTACGCGGAAGCCGGTCTGCGGAAATACGCACAGCTCAACCCACTCTCCCGGCGCGACTACGTCCTCGCCGCCCACAACGAACTGCAAGAGTTCTGGGAGGCCGTGCGCTCCAAGGACCCCGATGCCATCGACGACGAACTCGAAGACGTCTTGACATGCCTCTGGCGCGGCGCCTCACTCGACGTTGGCGCCTCCCCCGTCGACTATTTCCCACGTCACGCTCAAAAGATCCACCGCCGGCTCAAGGACAATGGCTGCCCCCGGAACACCCCGCACTGCAACCCCCGGCGTCCCCTCTACGTTGGCAGTCCCGACGACGAGCGTATCGACACCGTCCTCGATGAACCTCTGTCTTTCGCAGCCTACCGTGCCACTCTCCTTGTTGTTGGACCGCCGCCGGAAACCGACGCCGCCCCCGCGGCAGAACCCAGCACCAAGGAGCTCCGAGCTTTCCACCGGCGCTACGCTGACTTGAAGCGCGAACGCGCGTTCATCGCCGGTGGTGGCCACATCTGCGCACACTACCGCCGCGGCCAACCCGAGATCGGACGTCCACTCCGCGAGTTCACGTCTGGCTTGTATTGGACCCGCCCTGCGTTGCGCTACCACGACCTCCCCGGGAAGGCGCATTCTCACACCGACCGAAAGACACGCGAACACTTGCGTAAGAACCGCCGGGGTGAGCTGCACTCCGCACTTCGCGAAGCACTCAAAGCTGAAAAGAAGGAATCCGATTTTCTGCGCCCCGTCCCCAACGAGGCTGCAGCACCCAGCCACGGACCCGATTACGCTGAGTACACCGCACTCGCCTACGAGAACGTCAACCTCCCCCAGAGAGCCGGCGGAACGCAGAAGAAGAACAAACGCGCTTCCTTCGGGGAGTGGATTCGACACGTCCTTCTAACCCAAAAGAAAGTCGCCCTCAAGAGCCCCGCGCCCTATGGCGCTGACATGCCTGCCCACGAGGACGCCGTCGCCTACACCACCATCCTCGGCTGTCTACCTGCCGCAGACCCCCTCGAAGTCACCGAGACAAACACCGACATCCTCACCAAGATTGGTTACACACACATGGGTTCGGTGAAAATTTGCACGGACCTATTCGTCTGGCTGAAGACCACCACCGAGGTCACGTCGATCAAGGTCATCCGGGACTTCACCAACGGGATATGCACGTTCAACGGCAATGCACGTCCCCGGATCGTCAAGGCCGCAAAGGGGCACGAGATCACCATCACCCCACCCGACGGCACCGCGAAAAAGAAAGCGTTCATTTTCAACGACTTGTACGCCCACAAGACCGCCGAGTTCAACAACACCATCGACTTCTTCTGGGTCTGGATGGCGGAGCAGCACGCCCACCACGAGCGCATGGAGGGCGACGCCGCCATCGTGCCGGATTTTCCAAACGGGGGGCCACGGGCCCCGGAATCACCCCCCGTGAAGTTTTCAAAGTAGGGACCCAGGCCTGCATCGAAGCAGAGCTAGCCAAGCCCTTCTTCGTTGACAGCAACTGTCTCCAGGTGCTCCACGGGAGTCACTTCATCAAGGACGGAGAGCCTTGCTTCCCGCCCGCTAGCGCCCTGAACACCGCCATCACCGGCAAGAACCCCCACTCGCCGGACGGTGTTTTCAGGACTGTCTTCGCTGGAGTGCCCCACACCGGCATCACCTACTGCAAATGCAACCCCTGCGTACGACTCGCGACACGACGCCTAACGAACTGTCGCAACGCCACGTTGCCTGCCACCGCCGACCTCCCCAAGAGGATCAACCCGAACGCACTCGCCGAAGAAAACGCCATGCTTTCCTTGCAGACCGAATTCATCGACGACCACCCCGACATCATCACCTTCCTCTCCGAGTGGTTCTCGCAAAAACCAAACTCCTACACCGACGCCAAGGTTGAGGCCTGGGACCACGCGGGTGACACGCACGCCAAGAGGATGTTACGCATCCAAGCGCTCACCGACGCCGTGCTCGACGGCACCTTCCCCGACCGCCACTGGGGGGAGACACCCACCTGGAAGATGAAGACCATCGAACTGGCCAAGCACGGCAAGTTGCCGCGGATGATCGGCGACCTTGGCGTCGCCGCCAGTCTCCTCGGCTTCCGAGTGACCGCCGTGCTCAAAGAGGCTATGGCACACCAGGATGGTTTTTACCACGGCGCCCAGTTCCGCTTCGTCAAGGCGCCCAAAACACACCTCCTCCGCGCCGTCTTCCAGGACCTCATGGACCCTCAAGAGGCCTACTTCCTCGCCATTTTCTCCGACGACTCCTGCCTGTCTGTGCGCGACGGGGGCCAAGTGAATATGTACAACATGGACATCTCCTCGTGCGACGCCTCCCACTCCGCGCGCCTCTTCCAGTTGCTCATCGACACCGCCCCGCCTGAGCTCAAAGACGACGTTCGAGTGCTTGTCGAGCAGTGCAGCGGTAAGTTACGCCTCCTCGACTGCAATAACAAGCGTAACCACATCCTCTACCGGCTCCTTCGCCCGCGATTGCTCTCCGGGTCCACGCTCACCACCCACATCAACAACTGCGCCAACGTCCTTATCGGAGCCTCCATCGCTCTTAGAAAGGCAACCACGCCCACGCAGATCATCGCCGCCGCACACGCCGTAGGGTACCAAGTCACCCTTGACTACTGCCCCACCTACCACACCCTGCAGTTTCTCAAGCACTCCCCTTGCTACGACACCAGCGGCGTCCTCCAGCCCGTCCTCAACGTCGGGGTCTTCCTGCGCTCCTTCGGGACTTGCCACGGAGACCTCCCCGGCCGCGGCCCCCTGCGCCCGCGCGCCGACGAGTTCCAGCGAGCACTCCTCCAGGGGATGTACCCCCGACTCGACACCCCGGTCCTCACTGCACTCCGCACTCTCTACGGCAGCGCACCCGTTTCCACCAAGATGCTCCTCTTCGCCAACGCCCACCACGCCGGGAAGACGGACATCGAGGACACCACCGTCTGCACCATCGACACCACCGAGCTCCTGCACCGCTACGCTCTCACCGACCTCGAAACCTCCGAACTCGAGGAGTGCTTCGCCCGCTGGTGCTACCAAACCTCCGTCGAGTGTCCCGCCTTCGCTAAGATCTTGCAGCTCGATTACGGCCTCACGACTGTCACTGAGGACTGGTGAGCGGCCTCCATCCCGCC
>Ga0129332_1048573_pt1 | contig 9645 bp, 9 predicted proteins | sample CPBNA2_8_FD_109912 | JGI IMG/M metagenome (GOLD analysis project Ga0129332, IMG submission 109912) | Freshwater to marine salinity gradient microbial communities from Chesapeake Bay, USA - CPBay_Spr_31_0.2_RNA2 (Metagenome Metatranscriptome) | ecosystem: Environmental > Aquatic > Marine > Coastal ... | reverse complement strand
CCGCTAGAAATAAGTTGACAGTGGTCCAATATTCTATACCCTACGGGGGTATATGAAGGCCATTATATTTATCTGTTCTCTATTGCTCGCCTCAAACTCAATGAGCCGGCCAATCTCCTATGTAGGCGGCCATACGCTGATGGCTAACTCTGGAGCCCAGACAGATAATATCTACTGGCACTACACACCCAATATCAACTACTCACTGGGCTTGGATTACCAGAGAGATAAAATCAGTGGAGAGGCATTTCCCTCGGCCAGACTGACCTATCTGATCAATCGCAAGAACACCACTACCTCCCAGCGCAATCTGTATCTTAAAACCGGTATTGGACTAGACAATAGCACAAATCACTTTTATGCCTTGGCCGGAGACTGGGAGACCAGGCGCCTATTTGCCGGCTTCTCTGCCAAACAGGTCTCTGGCATGGGTTATGAGCTTTTTGAGCAGTCTGTAAAACTGGGCATCGCCCCCTATCTGGGTGCCTACGGCGATCTCCACACCTGGTTGATGATAGAGAGCAAAAAAGATAATTTGGACGACAGACGCATCACCTACCCGGTACTGCGGTTTTTTAAAGGTGGTGCCTTAATTGAGGTCGGCTACCACAAAAAAACCGACTGGGATGTTCATCTGATGTATAGATTCTAATTAATAACAAAAATGAGACTACTATGAAAAAATTCTTACTGGCAGCATTACTACTAGCAGCGACAGCATCTCAGGCTGCTCACCATGAGATGGGGCATATGCACTCACACGAGGGCCATGTGCACGACACCATGGTAGATGGTCAAAAGCTCAGTGTTGATGCCGAGCGTTTCGATAATTTTGTCAGCGCTGTGCCCGGAGATCAAATTGTGGTGATCAGTGTCCAGGGCATGGTCTGCGACTTTTGCGCCCGCGGCATTGAAAAGACCTTTGGCAAAGATAGTTCCGTAACCAAAATAGACGTGGATCTAGCCTCGGGAAAAGTGTTGCTATCCTATTCTCCAGACACAGAAATAGACCGCGCTAGTATTGAGAAAAACATTCTCAATAACGGCCTTAATACCACAGCGATTCAGGTGGTAGAAAAGTAACATGCAAGACAGAGCGGCCAATTTCTTTTCCCTTTTTGCCTCTACATCCACATTGATATGTTGCGCCCTGCCGGCTATTTTTGTCACTCTGGGTGCGGGGGCCAGCTTTGCCAGCTTACTGGGAGTATTCCCGTTTTTGATTGTGCTGTCCCAGTACAAAATAGCCATCAGCCTATTTGCTCTGGTGATGATTGCGGTCGCCGGAGTGGTCAACTATAAAACCGCCAGAATGCCCTGTCCCGCTGATCCTGAAATGGGTCGCGCCTGCTTAAAGACCAGGCAGCGCTCACGAAAAATCTACTATGTGTCCACCGGTATCTTTATCTGTGCCAGCATTTTTACCTACGCAGTGCCTTACTTTATCTGAGGCGAGACCACCTCAAACCCCTATCACAAAAGTTAGCCTCCAAGATTAACCTTGTCTCAGGGCAGATTAATCCGGTTTAAACAGCGGATCTGCAATCCCTTGAATATCAGTTTCAAAGATAAATAGATTGCCCGCCTCTGGCTCAGCCTCGCGAGCTTGCGCATCCAGCCCCTGATAGGCACTGGTCACAAAAAGCCTGTTTAACTCTGGCCCGCCAAAGGCTACACAGGTGGGCTGGCTTACTGGCAACGGCAGAATAAAGTCCGCCTCTCCCTCGGGGCTGTAACGCACCACTCGGCTAGCAGCCCACTGGGCACTCCAGATATAGCCTTCCGCATCCACTGTGGCTCCATCGGGAAAGCAGCCCTTCTCGGTGCGCACCAGCAGGCGTTGATTTGAGAGCGCTGCAGTAGCCCCATCAAAGTCATAGCGATAAATACTTCTTGAGGGCGTATCAGTGTGATACATGATGGTGCCATCTGGGTTCCAGCAGAGACCATTGGAAATTGATAGGCCAGAGATTTGACTGGACAACTGCAACCTGTGATCAAGGCAGTAAAGGGCGCCGACACCCTGCTCCCCGGACTCCACCATAGAGCCAGCCCAAAACCGCCCCTGCCGGTCAGCGCGACCATCGTTAAGTCTGGTCCCGGGATTATCCTGTTCTATTTTACTGAGCCATTGCATAGCCCCGGTCGCAGGGTTGAAATAGGCAAAACCACTGGCAAAGCCACAGATCAGCCTGCTGCTGCTAGCCACTAAGGCAAAAGACCCCAGACGCTCCGGCGTAGCCCACTGATCCAACTGCTTATTCTGCGGAATGTATCTATACAGGGTACTGCCTTCAATATCTGTCCACCAGACAGCGGCACCAACGGCATCCCAGATTACCCCTTCACCCAATTTATTCTCAACCCTGAGAGTCTCTACGAGCCTGGTGCTTACCATTATTTTCCCCGCGCAAGGTTAATGGCATCCACCACAGCGCGCGCAGACTGATAGACCTGCTCTGGGCTATCACCGGGCTTATAGAGCTCCGAACCAATACCAAAACCATCCACCCCAGCCTGCAACCACTGGCCTGCAACCTCGGCTCCTACACCGCCCACGGCCAGTAGCTGACAGTTTTTCGGCAATACAGCTCTCAGCCCTTTAATATGCTCAGGACCATAGGTTGCGGCGGGAAAACACTTTAAGTAGCGGGCGCCAGATTGGTAGGCTGCAAATGCCTCAGTTGCCGTGGCCCAGCCGGGCATGGGTATCAAACCCGCCTGCAGGATCAGCTTTATAACCTCAGGATCAGTATTGGGGCTAACGGCAATTTCACCGCCCGCAGCTGCAACCCCCACCACATCAGCACCAGTCAATACAGTGCCTGCACCTATAACACAGCGATCACCCATAGCCTGCGCCAAATTAGCGATACTATTGAAAGGTTCTGGCGAGTTTAAAGGCACTTCAATAATACCAATACCTGCCCTGTGGAGTGCTTCGCCAATATCCACCACTTCCTCTGGACGCACACCCCGCAAAATAGCAATAACCGGCATCTGTGCAAACCAGCTGTCTAATTTTTCTGTCATTGGTCTCTGTCCCTATCTAGAGATTGATAAACGGCCTGATAGCCAGCCACAGCAATCTGCGCTGGATCACAAATCTTAGCGGCTATCCCCAGAGAACTCAGCGCCAGTTGGTAGGCATAACTCAGCATCTGATTACCAATAATTACCACCTGGGTAATCTGGGCTCCTGGATTTAATAGCGCCATAGAGCCAATAATATCAGAGGCCACCAGTAGACCAGACAAATAGGAGGCTGCATCCTCCGCCGTTAGCTCCGCGGCAATCTGGCGACTGCGGGTGCCAAATAATGCATTTAGCAGCTGGCCTGGCTGCAAGGTCTTGGCTAGCTCCACGCCCTGCATAAAAAACTTATCAGAAAAATTCTCTGCCATGGGCTGAGTAATCAGCATACTCTGCTGCTCCAACAGAGAGTACAGCTCCCCGGTAAAGGCTGTAACAAAGCTGTCTACCTGGCCGTCCTTCACCAGAGCCCATTTATTATGGGTGCCGGGCAACATCACAATCTGTTCACTGGCCTGTTTACTCTGGGTCAGCATCCAGCCTAGCAGCTGCAGTTCTTCGCCGCGCATAATATCCGGAGTCTGCAGTGCATTGAGAGTTTTGAGGCCGGAGAGTATCCACAGGTCTAGCCCGCGAACATGCAATTTCGTTGTAGCCCTAGCTATCTGGTCTGGCCCGGCGGGACAGTCTAAATAGGGCACTGTATGCCAGCCGATATTAGAGCCCACTGCCCCGGACAGAATTACCGGCACAGGGCCATACTGTTCAATCCAGTCTGCCACCAAATCAAAGAAAATCTGCTCAAAATCATTATCTATTTTTCTGCACCCGGGGCCATTTCGAATGGCTAATATCTCAGCTGTCTCTGAAGCTGGCCCCGAAGTAATCTCTATGCTGTTAAGGCAACAGAGATAGAGGCGCAGATGAGTGCTACCCCAGTCACCGGCAATAAAGACAGATTCGGCCATGGGTCAGGTCCTGCCACCGTCGATGGTAAAGCTCTGACCTGTAATCATGCGGCTATCATCTGCCGCCAAAAACAGTGCTAAATTAGCCACCTCAGAGGGCTGCAGCCGCTCCTTGAGTGCCACCTGTTTCATCCAGTCCGCCTCAGCCTCTGGGGTTAACCAGGTATCGAGCTGACGATCAGTCACTACCCATCCGGGCAAAATAGCATTGACCCGTATTTGCGACTCCCCATAGTCCCGTGCCAGAGCCTTGGTCATACCCACCACACCAGCTTTGGCAGTCACATAGCCGGGCATATTGGTGGGACCAAGCAGCGCATTAATTGAACTAAGGTTGATCACCGAACCGCCATGATTCTGCGCAGCCATGAGCTGCGCGGCGGCCTGAGTGGCAAAAAATGCCGCATCCAGATTAATGGCCATACAGTCACGCCAACTCCGGGTCGTGACCTCTGCGGGGGAATGACGATTATCATTGGCGGCATTATTAACCAGGGCCTGCAGCGGCCCCAGGGCCTCCACCGCGGCTGTAATAGAGCCCTGTAGCGCCTCAGTGTCAGTTATATCAACTAGCTGAAACCAGGGCCTGATGCCAGTCTGCTCCTCAAGCCTGGCACAGAGGGATACAGCAGACTCTGCATCCAGATCCACAAAGGCAACTTTGGCGCCCTGCAGGGCAAATGCCTCAACCATAGCGGCACCTATGCCAGTGGCACCGCCGGTAATAAAGACCGAGCGCCCCTCAAGACTTGGATATTTTGTTGTTTCGCCCATGGGACGGTCCCCTGCGGTAACAGGCCTGGTTAGCTAGAGACTCTGTTCATAGCCTGTATACCTGCCTGCTTTTGTTTTAATATACCATCAACCATAACGCGATTCTGAATTAACAACAACGCTAACCCAGAGCGCAATAATAAAAACTTGCCGGCGGGCTTTTACAGGGGTAACAGGTGATTATCAACGGACTGCGGATAGCCGCAATTATCAGTGCTGCGCTCGTTAGCAGCATCAGCCTGAGTGCCGAGCAACTCTATACAGATCAGCCTCCTGTCACTCCGGAACTGGCTTTTCCTGGAGACTATGATGTAGGCGTAACCAGCATCACAGCCACTGACCCCAAGCGCCTAAATACCAGCAACTTTATTACCAGCATTGAACGACCCCTAGTAGTAGAAGTCTGGTATCCAGCTCAGGCACCTGAAGAGGTAGCCCAGGCGACCTATAAAAATGTTACTCGCCTGCAAAAGCCCTTTGAGCTTCAGGGCGATGCCTATCGCGATGCGCCCCCATTAGAGAGCGGCAGCTTTCCGTTAATTCTGCTCTCCCATGGCTTTACCGGCTACCGCACCCAGATGTTCTATCTTGGAGAACACCTGGCCAGTCATGGCTATGTGGTGGTGGGTATAGATCACAAAGACTCAACCAATGCCGAAATTAAAACCCCCGAGGATCGCCCCGCCGGCATGATAAGCACATTGTATAACCGCGCCCGAGATCAGCAGTTTCTACTGGACTACTTTAGCGAACAGCCTAATCCGGTAGAAAGTATTGTGGATACAGATAGGGCAGCAATTATTGGCCATTCCATGGGAGGCTTTGGCGCCATCAATACAGTGGGTGGCTGCTTTGACTTTACCTATAAAATGCTTAAGGAATTTGGCATCCCTGCTCCAGTGGCTCTGGTTATGCCTCTGGCCCTTAACTCCTGTTATGCCGGCCGCGATAAAATAGACCCGCGCTGGAAGGCAGTGCAGTTATTTGCCCCCTGGGGTGGTGAATACGCTGTACACAGCGCCGAGGCCATGGCCAATATTAGCGTTCCCACCCTCTATGTGGCTGGCGATCAGGACAATACTTCCGGTTTTACTCAGGGTATAGAGAAGCTCTATAAACAGACTGGTGGCAAACATAATTATCTGCTGCTATTTGAAAATGCCCGTCATAATATTGGCCCCCACCCAGCGCCAGCAGCCTCTTTTGAGACGGACTTTGAATTGGGTCACTACTTCGACCCCAGCTGGGATATAGAAACCATTAATCGGGTACTGGAACATATGAGCCTGGCCTTTTTAGACTGCCATGTGAAAGGCGATGGTGCCAGATGCGGCTATCTGCCCATGGACGAGGATAGTCAGCAGTATCAGGGTAGCTTAAATCAGCATAGATACCCCTGGCCCGGCTTTAAACATCTCTGGGCCAGTGGCCTGCGCTTCTACCGCCAATAATTCAGCAGGTAATCATATGTTCGGAGTCTGTTACTACCCAGAGCACTGGCCCCAATCCCAGTGGGAGCAAGATGCAAAAATGATGGCCGAGCTAGGCTTAACCTATGTGCGCATAGGCGAGTTTGCCTGGTCGAGACTGGAACCCAACCCCGGGGAATATAATTTTGCCTGGCTGGATAATGCCATTGCTACCCTGACCAATGCCGGTCTTAAAGTGGTGATGGGCACTCCCACCGCCACGCCACCTAAATGGCTGATCGACCAGCATCCAGAGATATTACCTGTAGACCCAGTTACGGGCCGCACCAGAGGTTTTGGTTCGCGCCGCCACTATGACTTTTCCAGCGCAGTCTATCTACGAGAATCTATGCGCATTACCGAGGCTCTAGCAGTTCGCTATGGCAAGCATGATGGCGTAGTGGGCTGGCAGACAGACAATGAACTCTGCTGTCACGATACCGCCCTCAGTGGCTCAGCTCTGGCCAAACAGGCATTTCAGGACTGGTGTCGCCAGCGCTATACCAGCATAGATCAGCTCAACAGCGACTGGGGCAATGTATTTTGGTCCATGGAGTATCGCGACTTTTCTGAGATAGAACTGCCCATAGGTGCAGTGACAGAAACTAGCCCGGCCCATCGTCTAGCCTATCGGCGCTTTTCCTCAGATCAGGTCATTGCCTATCACAATCCCATGGTGGAGATTATTCGCCAATATGCGCCGGGCAAGTTTATTACCCATAGCTTTATCCCCATGAATGAAACCGGGGTGGACAACTTTGCTCTTGCCGCACCATTGGACTTTACTAGCTATGATAATTACCCTCTGGGCCGCACCGATCTGCTGCTAACCGGTGCCCCCAAAGAGCAGCTAATGCCCTATATGCGCACCGGGCATCCGGACTTTGCCACCTACTACCATGATCAAACCCGCGGGCTGTTGAACCGTGGCTTCTGGGTTATGGAACAACAGCCGGGGCCGGTAAACTGGGCCAATAGTAACCCGCGCCCCGCCCCGGGCATGATTCGCTTTTGGACCTTGGAAGCCTTTGCCCATGGTGCCGATTGCGTCTGTTACTTCCGCTGGCGTCAGGCACCCTTTGCCCAGGAGCAGATGCATGCAGGCCTACTACGTCCAGATAACTCCAAAACTGAAGCCTGGTCAGAAGCCGAGCAGGCCATGGCCGAAGTGGCGGCACTGGATATTGCTAACCAGCCTTTACAGCCGGCTTCTGTGGCCATTATTACCGGTGCCGAGGGACTCTGGGTCAGCGATATAGAAAAGCAGGGAGAGGCCTATGAGTTTAATCAGGTGCAGCTGTCCTACTACAGTGCACTGCGGGAACTAGGGATCAATATAGACTTTATCTCTGTGGATTCTGACTTCGGGCCCTACTCATTAATTATTGCTCCCAGCCTACCTATGGTGGATCAGGCCTTTGTCGATAAATGCCAAGCCAGTAGCGCCCAATTTATTTTTGGCCCCAGAGCTGGTGCCAAGACCTCAGAGTTTGGCTATCCCGCCACATTGCCGCCCGGGTTATTGCAACAGCTAATTCCCATTCGTGTGCTATCGGTGGAAACTCTGCGTGCCGACTGTATGGAAGGGCTGTGCTGGAATAATCAGCAATACCAGAGCGGCAGCTGGTGCGAGCAAATCGATGCCGGAGAGTCAGAGATCTTGGCCCGCTATGATAACGGCGAGCCCGCTGTGGTGCGTCAGGGTCGCTCCACCTATATTGGCACATTGACCAATCGAGAATTTTTATTGGATTTTTTCCAGCAGTATTGCCAGCAAGCGAATATCCAAACCTATAGATTTGGCGCCGATATCCGAGTCAGCCAGAGAGGCGATTTGCTGTTTGCCTTTAACTACTCAGCTGAGCCCCAAACAATACCTCTGGATAAAGAGGCTGAGCTTATATTGGGCAATGCTATTATTGAGCCCCATGGAGTAACCCTGTGGCGCAGCTAAATGGCCACTGCTAACTGACCCAAAATACTAACAATAATAAATAGGAGTCTCCCTTGAGCGAGCAAGCCATTCAACTAGCCGTATTCTGTTTTGTCCTAGGTGCTATTGCACTGATCACCTACATTAAATGTCGCGGTGAAAATCGACATTCAACAGACTCAAATAAAGAATACTTTCTCGCCGGCGGCGGCCTGACCTGGGTGTTTGTCGCAGGCTCTATTACTCTGACCAACCTCAGTACCGACCAGCTGGTGGGCATGAATGGCAATCAAATGCTGTTGCTAGCTCTTTGGGAGCTGGCAGGCTTTGTAGGCCTGATGGTATTGGCTAAGGTTTTTCTTCCGGTGTACTACCGTAATAATTGCACTACGACCACTGAGCTTCTTGAGCGGCGATATGACAGTAAGCATGTGCGGGCGCTGGTCTCCACCATGTTCCTGTTTATCAATGTGTTTGTCTTTCAGCCTGCGGTGATTTATACCGGCGCGCTATTTATGATCTCCATGACTGGTATTGATGCGGATCTAATAACCATCGCCATTGCCTTTGCACTGGTGGGCGCGGCCTATTCAGTACTGGGTGGGTTGCGCGCTGTGGCTGTGTCCGACACCTACGGTGGTGTGCTGGTGCTGCTAATGGGGCTTCTAGTAGTGGTGTTATCGCTGATGGCTATAGACTTTGATCTCAGCGGTATTCCGGCCGAGCGCCTGACACTGATTGGCGATAGCGACTCGCCAGTGCCCTGGCATACATTATTAACCGGTATGTTCCTAATCCAGATTTTTTACTGGAGTACCAATCAAACTATTACCCAGCGTGCCATGGCGGCACCCACAGTAAAAGAGGCTCAGAAAGGTGTGTATGCCGCAGCCTTTATCCGGGTGATCTTTATTCCTTCTATGGTGGTTATCCCAGGTATTGTTGCCTTTAAACTCTACGGTGATATTGGCGATCAGGCCTACGGGCGCATTGTGGGTGATTTGCTACCAAGCTGGCTATCTGGAGTATTTGCCGCTGCTATTGCAGCCGCAGTGCTGAGTTCCTTTAACAGTATGGTCAATAGTTCCGCGGCCATGTATGTCTGTGATCTGCACGAGCGCTATATTGATGAAAAACCTAATGTGCGGGTACTCAGCGGCATAGCTACAGGGGTGTTTGTGCTGATCGCCGTGGCTATGGTGCCGGTCTATGCCCAATCGGATAGCATTATTAATCTGCTTCAAGAGCTCTGGGGTCTGATTAGTATGCCAATACTGGCCTGCTTTGCTGTGGGTCTACTCTTTAAGAATGTGGACTATCGTGCGGCTATTGCGGCAGTGATCTTTGGTGTGCTGATGTATGCCTGTTTTATCTGGCTATGGATGCCGCTGCATTATATTCATATGATGTTTTTCACCTTCTTTATCTGTGTTGGATTAGCACTGACCATTAACCGGTTGGTGCTGGG
>Ga0129332_1220743_pt1 | contig 9666 bp, 8 predicted proteins | sample CPBNA2_8_FD_109912 | JGI IMG/M metagenome (GOLD analysis project Ga0129332, IMG submission 109912) | Freshwater to marine salinity gradient microbial communities from Chesapeake Bay, USA - CPBay_Spr_31_0.2_RNA2 (Metagenome Metatranscriptome) | ecosystem: Environmental > Aquatic > Marine > Coastal ... | reverse complement strand
TAGAAAAATGAATAAGATCGGCTCATATTTGAATTTTCATGCACAGGCGCTCGAACTGCGTTCGCGCCGCAATGAAATTCTGGCTTCGAACATTGCCAACGCCGCTACGCCTAACTTTAAGGCGCGAGATCTTGATTTTGATTCAGAAATAAAACGGCATGTTGGTATCGGCCCCTTACAGACAACAAATGAGCAGCATTTTCCAACAACGGTTGCCGCAACTGGCAACAAAATGCTGTTTCGCGAGCCGATTAACCCGTCACTTGATGGCAACACAGTTGAATTGAGTGTCGAGCAGATGGAATTTTCGGAAAATGTGACCCGTTATCAGACGACTTTAACCTTTCTCAATAACCGGATTACCGGATTGATGTCGGCGATTAGGGGCGAATAATGAGTGAAATCAAAAACATTTTTGATATTTCAGGTCGGGCGATGGCGGCGCAGCTGGTTCGATTGAATACGGTTGCCAGTAATCTGGCCAATGCAGGCACGATTGCCAGCACGAAAGAAGAGGCGTTTCGCGCGTTAAAACCAGTATTTCAAACAACCTATGCCGATCAAATGAAACATTCCGGTGTTTCGACGGTTGATGTTGTGACAGTTGCCGAAGTTTCGCGGGCGCCGGAAAAGGCATTTATGCCGCATCATCCAAGTGCCGATGCGGATGGTTTTGTTTTTCGCGCAGCGGTCGATGAGAATGAGGAAATGGTCGAGATGGTTGAGGCAAGTCGCCAATACCAAAACAATGTCGAGGTCATTTCAACAATACGCGCACTGATGATGCGCACAATCAATATGGGTAAGTAGGGTTCAGCCAGGAGACCTAAAAATGAGTACAATCGATAACAATAATTCATTGAATTCCATCTTGGACAAGCTGGGTATCCAGCAACAAACGGCTGAGGCCGGCCCAAAGGATTCTCTTGGACAGGCCGAGTTTTTAAAGCTGATGACAACGCAGCTGCAAAATCAGGATCCATTCAAACCAACTGACAATACCGAGATGATTGCACAGATGGCGCAATTCTCGACGGTAACAGGCATCACCGAAATGAATGAATCGCTGAAAGGCTTAAATAGTCTTTATTCTGGCCAGCTGTCAGAATTCCGCATCGCAACCGCGGCAAATATGCTTGGCCATTCGGTTCTGGTTCCCGGCGGCAATGCCTATGCATCACCTGAAGGTGGCATTTCGGGTGCGATCGATATTCCAACAGCATCAAACAGTACAAATATTGTCTACCGGTCTGAAGCTGGCGAAATTCTTCACACTGAAGATCTTGGCCCACAGCCAGCTGGACTCGTTGGTTTCGCATGGGATGAGATCCCTGAGAATGTTTTGAATGAAAATACCTTTTTCCGGGTTGAAGCCTATGCCGATACAGGCGAGGGGCTACAAGCCGTTGGTGCTTCGGTCTTTGGTGAGGTGTTGGCAGCCTCGACAGGGGGAAGCAACCAAGACGTTGTCTATGATGTCCGCGGCTTTGGCGGCGTTAAGGCAAGCGATGTTGTGAGCTTTAAGAACTAAATCTGTTTTATGCAAAAGGGCCTCACTAAAGGGGCCGCCTAACGGGAGTTAAGTCGAATGTCATTTTATACCGCTCTGACAGGGTTGAACGGGTCACAGGCCGATATTTCAGCAACCTCAAATAATATCGCGAACGTCGGAACAACCGGCTTTAAACGAAGCCGCGCAGAATTCGGTGATATTTTTGCAACCTCACCATTGCAGAATGCGTCATCGTCGATTGGTTCGGGTACAATCCTGAAAGGCATTAAGCAGCAGTTTACGCAAGGTAACATTTCGTCATCTTTGAACGCGCTTGATTTGGCGATTTCGGGACAGGGCTTTTTTACCCTGAAACCGTCCTTGACCTCGGCGCAGAAGGTTTACACCCGAAATGGTTCGCTAAACGTGAATAACGATCGTTATGTTGTCGATTCTGCTGGTCAGTATTTGCTTGTCTATCCGGTGAACGATGATGGCTCGGTAACAGCCAAAGACCTTGATAGCGCTTTGCCGTTGCAATTGCCTGTTACGTCGGGTGATCCGCAGGCAACAAGTAACATTGAATTGGGTGTGAACGTTCCAGCGGCGGCTGATGTGGTGCCGGATCGGCCTGAATTTGCCGATGGCTACACATTTGATCCATCCAATCCAAATACCTTTACCAATTCAACGTCAATCACGATCTTTGATGATTTGGGTAACCCGACCATTGCAACGATGTATTTCATCAAAACGCAATCAGCGTCGGCAGCAGACCCAACCAACAAATATGATACGCGCCTCGTGATTAATGACACGGTTATTGATCCTGATCTTGTGCCATCGGTCGATGACGCCGGAAACCAAATCTTTATTGACCGGTTTGGTGCGCAAACAACACAAGTACCAGATGATAACTATTTTATCGAAGGCAAGGGTTCAGCCCTTTACAAGCTTGATGATTTGCAACAGCAAATTCCGTCACAGCCAGCAAAATTAACCGGCGAACAAACCGAATTTGATTTCGGTGAGGAAGGTGACAAGCTTGTTGAGATTGTTACCGATCCGGTTTTGTTTAACGCAACGCGTGAAAGTGGCGATGCTGATAGCCGCGTTTATTGGGGCAAAAACTTCCTAACCGTGAATGTCGATAATGGTGACCAGCCAGTCAATATTGACCTTCGTCCGGGAAAATATAACGCAACGCAACTGGCCGCCGAAGTCGAGCGGTCGATTAACGCCGCCTATGGTGATGACAGCAAAATTCAGGTTGTTCAGAACGTTGATGACACGTTGAATATCAACCTTTTCAAATTGAACGCTGACGGGTCGTCAACCGGCCTGACAAGTTCGATCAATGTTGATCTTCTTGGTGCCAGTTATGTCGCTGATGTCGAGGGTATTTCGCTAACCGGTGCTTCGCCTGACTTTACCACTGAGCAATTCCTTGCCCATGCTCAGGCGAAAATCAATGAAGCGTTGAATGATTATGCGGTTACACGTTCATCTGACTCGGTCGATGGTGCCAGCGCCCTTGGTGTTACAAAACAGCTATTTGCGCGGGCCGCGGGTTCGAAAATGGATGCGATCTTGACCGAAAGTCAGATTGTAAACCTGAAGCATTTGGTCAGTTCAGCTGATACGCCAACCACCGCGACGGTAGCGGCCTCCGATAAATTCATGGTCTATTCCTATCAAGGAAAAAAGCCAAATCTCAGCGTTTATGATAACAAAACCCAAGTGAATACAACCGGCAACACGATTGTGTTCAACTCGACCGAAAACACGCTGACGATTAATTTTGCGGCTGGTGGTACAAGCAATATTTCGATCAACGAAAAAATTCGTATCGCAGGTGATTTTACCAATTCGAGTGCCCTTGCTGGCGCATCAATCAATGGACGTGAATTTACGGTTAGCAATGTGGATTCGGCCACCAACTCGATTACCATCAACACGACTGGCCTTGCCTTTCCCGATGATGGATTTACCCTGACTGAAAATAATATTTTTGTCATGAGTGATGAGTCAGAAATAGTCGAAGCCTTTTTTGAGGGTGCCGATAATGTGTATGAAGGCGCACAGGTCAATTTCAGCAGCCAAAAAATCATCATTCGCGAACGGGGTGATGCGACGAAACATTCTTATACGAACAAGGCGATTGCCAATCTTGAGCCATTGACGTCGAATTATACGATTGCGACCGACCCAACGGCGGCCGTTACTGCATCAACGGATGCGGCTTCATTTCCGGTCAGCAAAACCCTTTCGGGTGTTGCTTCGACCACGACTGCGGGTGGCACCGGCGCAACCTTTAAGGTGACAACCGACGCCAATGGTAAAATCGATACCGTGCTTATTGATACAACCGGCTTTGGCTATACAAAAGGCGATACGGTAACGATTACCGCCGCCCAGCTAGCCGCTGCTGACGGTGTGAATTCGGCAGGCACTACTGCGGGAACCTATAAAGATATTGTTGTCACTGTTGATGACGCAAATATCCTGCAAGTGTGCCATGGCCAGTTTGACATTAATCAGAATGTTGCCGGTGTTTCAAAAGACTCGCTTGATGTGCTTGGTTTGAAAACCGCAGGCATGGCGCAAGATCTGAAAGTAACAACCGATTGGGTTGATGAGCGCGCGCCAGCGATCAAGGTCAATTATGATGAGGTCACCCAGCGGCTTCAATTTACCGTTGACCGGACGGTGCTTGGAACAGGAACTGAGAGTAATTTTAACTCTTTCTCGGTCTTTGGTGCGACAACCGCCGAAGAAAGCAATAACCTTGGTATTCCAACGCAAGATGATGCAAGCGTATCACTTATTCGCGGTGGTGAAATCCTAAGCACCGAACCCTTTGTCGCCGATGGTGAAGAAATTCAGCTGAACGATAAACGCTATGGCGCGTCAGTAACCTATAACAGTGACACGCAAACCTTTACCTTTGCCAGTGGATCTACCGGTGAGTTCATTGATACCAATGGCGCATTGGGCGTAGATGAGCAGCAAAAAGCGTCGGGGATTTTGATTGGCCGCTACAGCCTGTCACAAGTTGATGGGTCGATCATTGATGCGAATGCGCATTTTAGTGGTGATAACCATCTTATGGCCGTTGGAACGTCAAAGAATGATGCGATTGCCGAGGCCGGTCGTGGTCTAGCGTCGACACCTGCGGTTTCAATCGGTGATGCGGCAAACGAAGATTTGACTAGCGTTTTCCGGCTTAACAATACCGGTGGCGAGAATATCTTTAACGTCTCGGTAAATGGTATTAGTGGTGTGATCGAACTGCCATCTGGCTTTTATGTTGGATCAACACTTGCTGAAGCTCTGCAATCGCGGATCAACCAGATTCAAGACCCTCAAACCGGGGATACTGTTGGTGGTGTAACGGTGCGCTATGACGGAACTACCAATAATTTCACCTTTACAACAGGAACGACCGGCGACCAATCAACGATTAAGGTGAAAGGCGCAGCCCGCCTTGGCCTTGATGATGTGGCTCTTGGTGTGGGAACCGTCCCGAAGATTTACAATCTTGTTCAGGCAACAAATGCACAAGGCGTGGCGCTTTATGTGAATGCCACGGGTGAAGTTGTCCAGACACCGCCGGAAAATCTGGTTGAAGGCTATTACCCGCTTTACATTGATGAAGGTGAATTGACCTTCGATAACGCTGGTAAAATTGTTAGCCCGAAAAATAATGTCCATTACGAAAAGCAGGAAGAAGGCTTCTCGATTGCACTGGATATTGACTTTGGGCAATCAACCCAGTTTGCCCAGCCCTTTTCGGTGCTGAATGTTGAACAGGATGGTTTTACATCTGGTCGTCTCGATGGTTTGGAAATTGATGCATCGGGAACGATCCGTGCCAACTATACCAATGGACAGAATAACCCGCTTGGTAAGATTGTTCTGGCGAACTTTAACAACCAGAACGGTCTCAAGCAGATTGGTAACGCGACCTATGTTGAAACCGCCGTTTCTGGTGAAGCGCAGGTCGGTGAGGCGGGTTCAGAAGGTTATGGTAACATCCTGTCAGGTTCGCTTGAGCGTTCAAATGTGGATATTACCGAAGAGCTGGTGAATTTGATTACGGCCCAGCGAAACTTTCAGGCGTCAGCAAAAGCAATTGAAACAACAACAACGCTAACCACAACCATCATTAACATCCGTTAATGGTTCGGTTTGGGGTAAGGAAATAAGCCTATGGATAAGATGATCCACACTGCCTTGCATACGATGCATGCAACGTTGATCCAGCAAAATGTTGGTGCGCAAAATATGGCAAACTCCAATGTACCGGGATTTCGCAGCGATCAGATCGGGGGCAGTTTTGGATCACTTTATCTAAGCGCTGAAAACCAGCTTCAAAGCCGCGCCTTTGTGCGCGAGAGCGAGGCTGGATTATTTTCCGATGAGCAAGGCCAGATCAAATTCACTGGCGAACAAACCGACCTTGCCATCAAGGGTAAAGGCTATTTCATGGTCGAAAATGGGGCTGGCAAAATGTCCTTTAGCCGGCGTGGTGATTTTGTTCGTGGGATGGATGGCTATTTGTTAAATGGCGTTGGTCAAAAAAATGCTTGATACCAGTCTTATTCCGATCGAAGTGCCACCATTCAAGAAAATTTTTGTATCTGAGGCGGGCCAAGTCTATATCCAGCCGGTAGGTGCCGAACCGAATACACGCGTTCTGGTCAATCAGATTGCGTTAAATTCGGGTAATGAAGAAAATATCATCAAAGATATTGATGGCGAATTGCGTCCAAAAGGCGGCTTTGACCGGACGACATTTAACCCTGATCAAAATGCACGATTGCAGCAGGGCTATATCGAAGAAAGTAATGTGAATGTTTTTGAAGAGTTGGTTCAAAACACCGATTTGATGAAACGCTTTCAGCTGAATACAAAATTGATTTCGATTGCCAAAGATCTTGACGAAAGCAGCGCCTCGTTACTACGCATGCCAAATGGCTAGATAGTGGGGTTGGCATAAAACTTGCTCTTTAAAGGAAATATGATTTCTCATGGAGCTTCAAGACAATGTCAACTTTTGCGATGCATGTGGCCAAAACCGGCCTGAATTCCCAACAAGTGAAAATGCAGGTGATCGCGAACAACCTTGCCAACGTGAATACCACGGGCTTTAAGAGTGATCGCGCAAATTTTGAATCGCTTCTTTATCAAATTCTTCGTGGTGCAGGTGAGAACACATCTGAAAATACCAGCCTGACCTCCGGTCTTTCGGTTGGTACCGGCACAAGATTGCTGAACACCAACAAGCTGTTCACGCAAGGCAGCCTGATCGACACTGGCAATTCGCTTGACATGTCGGTTGAAGGTGATGGCTTTTTCCAAGTTCTGATGCCCGATGGCCGGATTGGCTATACGCGGTCTGGTGCTTTTTCGCGAAATGCCGAAGGTGTTGTCACAACAGCGAGTGGTTACCCGCTTCAGCCCGAAATCCAAATTCCAGCCGATGCAACCTCAATCAATGTATCATCTGATGGCATCGTGACCGTGCAAATGCCCGGCGGCGTTGAAGCCGAAGAGGTGGGTCAGATCACCTTGGCCGATTTCCCAAACAAGCAAGGCCTTCAGCCAAATGGCGAAAGCATGTTGATTGAGACACCGGCCAGTGGTGCGCCAATCATTGCCAACCCGTTTCAAGAAGGGATGGGGCGTCTGGTTCAGGGCGCCTTGGAAAGCTCTAATGTCAATGTTGTTCAGCAGCTTGTCGATATGATCGAAACACAGCGAGCCTATGAGGTGAGCTCAAAGACAATCACTTCGGTTGATGAAATGATGCGTTACATTGCACAGAACCTCTAATCAGTCACTTACCTGTCCGGAGGTTTTAAGATTATGAAAATTGTCGGTTTCAAACTTGTATCTCTTGCCATTCTAGGCGGGATGATTGGCGGCTGTTCGACCTATACTGAACAGGTTGTAAGCCAGTCATTTCAGCCAGCCGAAGCGCCGGTGATATTGGCCAGATCCACCACTACGAACGGGGCAATCTTTCAGCCAGGGCGAAGCGGCCTGTTTGCAACCGATCAGCGTGCGCGCCGTATTGGCGATATTCTGACAGTCAGCTTTAACGAAACCTATGCTGCAACCAAAGCACAGACAGCGTCATCAAGCAAAACCGATGCCTTTGGCGTGACCTTGCCAACAGCCTTGCCAAATATACTCACTGGCGGTTTTGATAAGGATCCGGCCGGATTGAATGCAGGCACAACGCGCAGCTTTGCCGGTTCTGGCAATGCAGTGCAGTCAAACAGCTTTAGCGGTTTATTGTCGGTCACGGTCGTTCGGGTATTTGACAATGGCAATATGGAAGTTCAGGGGCAAAAAGAACTGACCCTGAATAATGGTAACGAATATGTGCGGGTGCGCGGCGTTGTGCGCCCCGAAGATATTTCAGCCGCCAATATCGTTTCGTCAGACAGGCTTGCTGATGCACAAATCCGCTACACAGGTTCAGGCCATCTTGCCGATGCATCTCAGCCCGGTTGGCTTAGCCAGCTGATGCGGACAATTTCCCCATTCTAACCATGCCAAAGGCTTTGCGATCATTCATGTTTAAGATCATAAAAATTGGCATTATTGCCCTTGTTGCCAGCTTTGCTGGATTGCTTCCGGTGCAGGCTGACCGCCTCAAAGATTTAACATCGATCGCCGGTGTTCGCTCGAACCAGCTTGTTGGTTATGGCCTTGTGGTCGGTCTTGCCGGCACGGGTGATGGCAATGCGGCTTTGACGCAGCAATCACTGCAATCAATGATCAGCCAGTTTGGCGTTGTGACAAGCGCGGCCAATATGAATGGTAAAAACGCAGCCGCGGTTATCATTACCGCCGAATTGCCGCCCTTTACCAAGGCCGGGCAAAAGCTCGACATCGTTGTGTCAACGGTTGGTCAGGCAAAATCGCTTCGCGGTGGCACCTTGCTGATGACTCCTTTGTTAGGCGCCGATGGCGAAACCTATGCGGTGGCGCAGGGCAATTTGATGGTTGGTGGTCTTGGTGTTGCTGGTGGTGATGGCTCATCTTTGACCGTTAATGTTCCGACTGTCGGCCGGATCCCGGGCGGTGCAAGCGTTGAAAAAATGATTGAAACGCCGTTTCTGGACAATGCCAATATTTTGCTAAATCTGCATCAGGGTGATTTCAGCACAACCAACCGCGTTGCCGAGGCGATCAATGACGTTTTTGGGGGCGGTGTTGCCGTGCCGCTTGATTCAACAACGGTTAAGGTGCGTGCGCCAATTGATCCGTCGCAAAAAGTATCTTTTGTCAGCCTTCTTGAAAATATCGAAGTCGAGCCCGACCGGCCGCGTGCCAAGGTCGTGGTCAATGCGCGGACTGGCACCATTGTTATCGGTGGCGACGTTCGGGTGTCGGCGGCGGCGGTAACGCATGGATCGCTGACGGTTCGGGTCAAAGAAGATGTGAATGTAACGCAAACCCAAGCGATGGCAGTGGCCAATGGTGTTGCCGCAACCGCGCCTGGTGCCGCTGTGGAAACGCCCGATACGACGATAACAGCCGAAGAAGAAATTGCGCGTGCCTTTGTTTTTGATCCGGGTGTTGAACTATCGTCAATTGTCGATGCGTTGAATGCCGTTGGTGGCACGCCATCTGATCTTGTGGCCATTCTTGAAGCATTGCGTGAAGCCGGTTCGCTTCGTGCCGAGCTGATTGTGATCTAGGGAGCATCTGATGGATAATATGATTCCAGCAATTGCCAAGCCGTTAAGCCCTGAACTGGCGCAGCGTCAAAGCGCGCCCGAAGATCTGCATGCTGCGGCCGAGCAATTTGAAGCTATCTTTATCCAGACGCTTTTAAAGCAAGCCCGCCAGTCAAAGCTGGCTGATGATATTTTGGGCAGCAGCGCAGGCGATAATTACACTGAGATGCTGGAACAAGAACGTGCCAAAACGATGGCGCAAAGCATGAATCTTGGCATTGCCGAGGCACTGGTCAAACAATTTGGCCATGGCACTGGCAAACCATCGGGTAACTAGATGATGGTGATCTGATGACAAGTTTATTTGATGTTGGCAAAAGTGCAATTCAGGCCTACCGACAATCTTTGGCGGTAACTGGCCAGAACATTGCTAATCTAAATACCGAGGGCTACAAGCGCCGCGAGGCAGACCTCCAG
>Ga0129332_1166984_pt1 | contig 9696 bp, 17 predicted proteins | sample CPBNA2_8_FD_109912 | JGI IMG/M metagenome (GOLD analysis project Ga0129332, IMG submission 109912) | Freshwater to marine salinity gradient microbial communities from Chesapeake Bay, USA - CPBay_Spr_31_0.2_RNA2 (Metagenome Metatranscriptome) | ecosystem: Environmental > Aquatic > Marine > Coastal... | reverse complement strand
CTACTCTTGAGTGTGTAAAACTAAAATTTCTACAAATTAAACCTGAAATTTTTATGCCATCAGACTCCACTTCTTCATCGTTCACTCCATAATTACCAATATGTGCATTTGTTGCAACCATTAACTGACCAAAGTAAGAGGGGTCTGTAAATATTTCTTGGTAGCCTGTCATACCTGTATTGAAGCAAATTTCTCCAGTAGATGTCCCTTCTATTCCTACAGATTTTCCATAGAAAATTGTACCATCTGCTAATAAAACGAGTGCTTTTTTACGTGTTTGATATTTCATTTATTCATCGTTATGTTTGTATTCTATTTAAAGGTGTAAAAATATAAAAAAAGGGATAAACGTAAACGTTTATCCCTTTTATATAATTAAAAAATTTGCATTTTTTTATTCTTCAGATTTAACGTCTGTTGTCGTTTCTTCTACTTGTGGAGCATCGGCTTTTTTGCTTCTTCCTCTACGGGTAGTTTTCTTCGCTTTTTTACCATTAGGATTATAGATTTCGTTGTAATCAACTAATTCTACCATAGCCATAGGAGCATTATCCCCTTGACGATTTCCTAACTTGATGATACGTAAATATCCTCCTGGTCTGTCTGCTACTTTTACAGAAACTTCTTTAAATAGTTCTGTAACTGCAAATTTATCACGTAAATAAGAAAAAACAACACGTCTATTGTGGGTTGTATCCGTTTTAGACTTTGTAATTAATGGCTCCGCAAACACTCTTAATGCTTTTGCTTTTGCTACTGTTGTGTTGATACGCTTGTGCTCTATTAAAGAGCAAGTCATATTCGCTAACATCGCTTTTCTGTGCGAAGTTGTTCTTCCTAAATGATTGTGTTTTTTTCCGTGTCTCATGACGTTTGTCTTATGATTTCATCTTGCATCAACTCATTATGAGGAGCAAACTATGAAAAGGTTAATCTCTATCTAATTTGTATTTTGTTAAATCCATTCCAAAACTTAATCCTTTAACAATGACTAATTCTTCTAGTTCTGTTAATGATTTTTTACCAAAGTTTCTGAACTTCATTAAATCACTTTTATTAAAAGAAACTAAATCTCCTAAGGTATCTACTTCTGCAGCCTTCAAACAATTTAAAGCTCTGACAGATAAATCCATATCGATTAATCTCGTTTTTAATAATTGACGCATGTGTAATGATTCTTCATCATACGTTTCTGTTTGTGCTATTTCATCTGCCTCTAAAGTGATACGCTCATCAGAGAATAACATAAAGTGGTGGATTAATATTTTTGCAGCTTCAGTTAATGCATCTTTTGGGTTAATAGACCCATCAGTATCAATATCGAAAACTAATTTTTCGTAATCTGTTTTCTGCTCTACACGGAAATTTTCGATTGCATACTTTACATTCTTAATTGGTGTGTAAATAGAATCAGTAAAAATAGTTCCTATTGGTGCAGAAACTTTCTTATTTTCTTCTGCCGGTACAAATCCTCTTCCTTTTTCTATGGTAATTTCTGCGTTTAGTTTTACAGATTTATCCATATTACAGATAACTAATTCTGGATTCAATACTTGAAAACCAGAAATGAATTTTTGTAAATCTCCAGCAGTAAACTGCTCTTGACCCGATACTAAAACAGAAACAGTTTCTCTATCAGTTTCATCTATTTGTTTCTTAAAACGAACTTGTTTTAAGTTTAATATAATTTCTGTAACATCTTCAACAATACCAGGAACAGTAGAAAATTCGTGTTCTATACCCTCTACTCTTAATGATGTAATTGCAAATCCCTCTAAAGAAGATAAAAGTACTCTTCTTAATGCGTTACCAACGGTTAAACCGAAACCTGGCTCTAAAGGTCTGAATTCAAATCTACCAGAAAAATCTGTAGATTCAATCATGATTACTTTATCGGGCTTTTGAAAATTTAAAATTGCCATTTTTTTTCTTCGTTTTAATTGTTATTTAGTTGCGCGATTTATCAGTGTGAAGAAATACTTACAAATCCTTTGGCTAAATTTCAATATGATTAGTTTATTACTTAGAATATAATTCTACGATTAATTGTTCTTTAATGTTTTCTGGAATTTGTAATCTTGCTGGTACTTTTACAAAAGTTCCAGTTTTAGTATCTGTATTCCATGTTAACCATTCAAAAACATTGCTGTTAGAAGCTAATGCATCATCAATAGCTACTAATGATTTAGATTTTTCTCTAACTGCAACAACATCTCCTTCTGTTAATCTGTAAGATGGAATGTTAACAATTTCTCCATTAACTGTAATGTGTCTGTGAGAAACTAATTGACGAGCTCCACTTCTAGATTTAGAAACACCCATTCTGTAAACAACGTTATCTAAACGAGATTCACATAATTGTAATAAGATTTCACCTGTAATTCCTTGAGAAGAGGATGCATCTTTAAATAAGTTTCTAAATTGACGCTCTAAAATACCATAGGTATATTTCGCTTTTTGCTTCTCCATTAATTGAGTAGCGTATTCAGATTTCTTTCCTCTTCTTCTTGCATTTCCGTGCTGTCCTGGAGGAAAATTTCTTTTTTCGAAGTTTTTATCTTCTCCAAAGATTGCTTCGCCAAATTTACGAGCAATTTTAGTTTTTGGTCCTGTATATCTTGCCATTTCTTTTGTGTTATAGATAGGGATTATGAATTAAGGCTTTCTCCTTCGATAATCTTAGATCCTATCTTGTTAAAAATATAATTATTCTTCTGATAAGAGGTGTCGAAATTAATTCAACATCAACTGAAACTAGTCCTGTTTAAACTCTTCTTCTTTTTGGTGGACGACATCCGTTGTGAGGAATTGGTGTAACATCAATAATTTCTGTTACTTCAATACCTGCATTGTGAAGGGATCTAATTGCAGATTCTCTACCATTACCTGGTCCTTTTACATACACTTTTACTTTACGTAAACCTGCTTCTTTTGCAACATTTGCACAATCTTCTGCGGCTAATTGAGCTGCGTATGGAGTATTCTTTTTAGAACCTCTAAAACCCATTTTACCTGCAGATGACCAAGAAATAACGTCACCTTTTTTGTTTGTTAAAGAGATAATGATGTTATTGAAAGATGCAGTTACGTGCGCTTCTCCAGTAGCTTCAATTATTACTTTACGTTTTTTTGAACTTGCTTTTGCCATAATTTTTCAGTTTTAGTAATTTAGTTTTCTAATTTGATAGTAAAAACTATGCTTAGATCTTTATTACTTTATCTAACTTATTTTTTCTTGTTAGCTACAGTTTTTCTCTTACCTTTTCTTGTACGAGAGTTATTCTTCGTTCTTTGTCCTCTTAATGGAAGACCTAGTCTATGACGAATTCCTCTTTGACAACCGATATCCATCAATCGCTTGATGTTTAACTGTACTTCAGAACGTAATTCTCCTTCTATTGTGAAAGATCCTACTTGTTCTCTAATTGCTGCGATTTGATCATCTGTCCAGTCTTGAACTTTAATGCTCTCATCTACTTTTGCTGTTGCTAGAACTTTTTGAGCTCTGCTGCTTCCTATACCAAAGATGTAAGTTAATGCAATAACTCCTCTTTTATTCTTTGGAATATCAATACCTGCTATTCTTGCCATTACCCTTGTCTTTGTTTAAATCTAGGATTTTGTTTATTAATCACATATAATCTACCTTTCCTGCGTACTATTTTGCAGTCGGCACTTCTTTTTTTAACTGATGCTCTAACTTTCATCGTTTTGTTTGTTTATAAAGTTTGAAGGTTTAAAAGCTGTAAAGTTTCAATCAACTTTAAAGACTTTAGCACTTTTTTACTTTCGCACTTGTTTAATTAATATCTATACGTAATTCTTGCCTTTGTTAAATCGTATGGGCTCATTTCTAATTTCACCTTGTCTCCTGGTAATAATTTAATATAATGCATGCGCATTTTACCTGAAATGTGAGCCGTTACAATATGACCGTTTTCTAATTCTACACGAAACATCGCATTGGATAATGCTTCTGTAATCGTTCCGTCTTGTTGAATTGCTGATTGCTTAGCCATATTATTTATTAGATTTTCTATTGCTGTTTCCTGCTTTCATCAAACCATCATAATGACGATTCAATAAATAGGAATTAATTTGTTGCAACGTATCAATTGCAACTCCAACCATAATTATTAATGAGGTTCCACCATAAAACATCGCCCAACTTTGTTGTACTCCAAACTGAACTACAATTGCTGGTAAAATAGATAATGCTGCTAAGAATAACGATCCTGGGAACGTAATTCTAGATAGTACAGCATCTAATCTATCTGCGGTATCTTTTCCTGGTCTTATTCCTGGAATGAAACCACCACTTCTTTTTAAATCATCTGCCATTTTATTCGTAGGAATTGTAATCGCAGTATAGAAATAACTAAAAATGATAATTAAAAAAGCAAAAATTAAATTGTACCCTAAGCCATTAATGTTTTGTAAGCTTGCCATAAATGGAAACTTTTGCGCCAAAGCGACTGGTAAAAACATAATTGCTTGTGCAAAAATAATTGGCATCACACCTGCTGCATTCAATTTCAAAGGAATATAATCTCTTGATCCTGCAACGTTTTGTGTGTTTCCTGCAACGGTTCTTCTAGCATATTGTACTGCGATCTTACGAACTGCAGTAACTAATAATACCGTTAATAAAATTACAACAAACCAAACAATGATTTCAATCAATACCATCATAATCCCTCCAGCTCCAGCGTTTGTTGTTTTGGCAACAAACTCTTGCAAAAATGCTGCAGGAAAATTAGCAATAATACCAACTGTAATTAATAAGGAAATACCATTACCAACTCCTTTGTCCGTAATACGCTCACCTAACCACATCGCAAAAATTGTTCCTGCAGTTAAGATAATGATTGATGATACCCAGAAAATTGGCCCCGTTACTAAAAACGCTTCTGGTCCTAAACCAAATTGAGTTTTAATAGCCGTAATATACGTTGGTGCTTGCACTAACGTAATACCAATGGTTAACCATCTTGTTATTTGTGTAATTTTCTTACGTCCACTTTCTCCGTCCTTTTGTAATTTTTGTAAATACGGAACCGCAATTCCCATTAACTGAACCACAATAGATGCAGAAATATAGGGCATAATACCAAGTGCCATTACTGACGCTCTAGCAAATGCTCCACCTGTAAATGCATTCAATAATCCTAAAAGACCACTTGAAGTACTATCTTTTAATGCTGACAATTGCAATGGGTCTATTCCGGGTAAAGGAACAGCCGCCATAAAACGATATACAGCAATTAAGCCAATAGTTAGAAGAATTTTGTTCTTTAATTCTTCAATACTAAAAATGTCTTTTAATCTATTAATAAAATTCATCATTTACGGATTATTATAAAGTAATAGCTTCTCCTCCAGCAGCTTCTATAGCCGCTTTTGCAGTTGCTGTAAATTTATGTGCAGAAATAGTTAATTTAGCTTTCAATTCTCCACGACCTAGTATTTTTACTAAATCATTTTTATCTACTAACCTATTCGAAATTAAAATTTCTAAATTAACCGTATCTTTTATTTGACCACTATCTACTAAAGATTGTAATTTATCTAAATTGATTCCTTGGTGCTCAATACGATTAATATTTGTGAAACCAAATTTTGGTACACGTCTTTGAAGTGGCATTTGCCCTCCTTCAAAACCAATCTTTTTAGAATACCCTGAACGAGATTTCTGTCCATTGTGCCCTCTTGTTGCGGTACCACCTTTTCCAGATCCTTCACCCCTTGCAATTCTTTTTCCTTTTTTAATGGAACCTTCTGCTGGTGTTAAATTATGTAAACTCATTTTTATATATGTCTTATTTAATTTCTTCGAAAGAAACTAAGTGTTTAACTGTATTTATCATACCAACTATAGATGGAGTTGCCTCATGCTCTACAGTTTGATTCATTTTACGTAAACCTAATGCTTCTAAAGTTCTCTTTTGATTCTGAAGACGCCCGATTTGACTTTTTACTTGTGTAACTTTTATTTTTGCCATCGTTCTTAAGTTTATCCGTTAAATACTTTCTCTAAAGAAATACCTCTTTGCTTCGCTATTGATAGTGCACTACGTAATTGTAGTAAAGCATCAAAAGTTGCTTTTACTGCATTGTGAGGATTAGAAGATCCTTGAGATTTTGATAATACATCATGAACTCCTACCGCCTCTAATACGTGTCTTACAGCACCACCAGCAATAACCCCTGTACCAGGAGAAGCAGGCTTGATGAATATTTTTGCTCCACCAAACTTTCCTTTTTGTTCGTGAGGTAATGTACCGTCTAAAATAGGAATTCTTACTAAATTTTTCTTAGCGTCTTCAATTGCTTTTGCAATTGCAGAGGCAACATCTTTAGATTTTCCTAGTCCATGACCAACAACACCATTACCATCTCCAACAACTACGATTGCAGAGAAACCAAATGCTCTACCACCCTTTGTTACTTTGGTAACACGTTGTACACCTACTAATCTATCTACGAGCTCTAACCCACTAGGCTTCACTCTTTCTACGTTTTTATATCCTTGCATAATTTCTTAAAATTTTAAACCAGCTTCTCTTGCGGCGTCCGCTAATACTTTAACTCTACCGTGATATAAATATCCGTTTCTATCAAAAGCAACTGACGTTACACCTGCTTTGGTCGCTTTTTCAGCAATTGATTTACCAACTGCTGTTGCTGCCTCTGACTTGGTGCCTGCTTTTATCTCTTTATTTCTAGATGAAACGGAAGCTATTGTAACTCCGTTTACATCGTCTACCAATTGAGCGTAAATCTCTTTGTTACTTCTAAAAACCGATAACCTTGGTTTTGTAGCAGTACCAGAAATGATTTTTCTAATTCTACGCTTAATTCTGACTCTTCTTTGTAGCTTTGATAATGCCATATTTTAGTTATTAGTGGTTAGTTTTTAGTTCTTCGTTTTGGGTTGTCAGATTGAACGTTCAACTTTATAAACTTTTAAACTTTACTAACTCTTATAATTATGCAGATTTACCTGCTTTTCTTCTTAATATTTCACCAACAAACTTAACTCCTTTTCCTTTGTAAGGCTCTGGAGCTCTGAAAGAACGAATCTTAGCAGCTATTTGACCAACCAATTGTTTGTCAAAAGAAGATAATTTAATGATTGGGTTTTTCCCTTTTTCAGATATTGTTTCAACTTTTACTTCTGGAGCAATTTCTAAAACAATATTATGAGAGAAACCTAAAGCTAAATCTAATTTTTGTCCTTGATTTGAGGCTCTATAACCTACACCAACCAATTCTAAATCTTTTGTCCAACCTTTACTTACACCTTCAATCATGTTGTTGATTAAAGCTCTCATCAAACCATGTTGTGCTTTATGGTCTTTACTTTCCGATGCTCTATCTAAAGTGATAATGCCATCTTCAATTTTCACAGTAATACCCTTAGAGATTGTTTGAGATAACTCTCCTAATTTCCCTTTTACGGTTACTACGTTGTCGTTTATGTTTACATCTACACCTTGTGAAATGCTAACGGGATTTTTTCCTATTCTACTCATTTCTTATGGATTAATAAACATAACATAAAACTTCTCCTCCAACATTTTCTAGACGTGCTTTTTTTGTTTGTCATTACACCTTTCGATGTAGAAACAATAGCAATTCCAAGACCGTTTAATACTCTTGGCATCTCTGTAGAGCCAACGTATTTACGCAATCCTGGTGTACTAATTCGTTGAATTTTTCTAATTACTGACTCTTTTGTGTCGCGGTCATATTTTAAAGCGATCTTAATTGTTCCCTGAACTTTATCGTCATTGAACTGATAGCTTAAAATAAATCCTTGATCAAACAAAATCTTAGTCATTTCCTTCTTCAAGTTTGAAGCTGGAATTTCCACTACTCTGTGTCCTGCTGCGATTGCATTCCTTACTCTAGTAAGAAAATCCGCGATTGGATCTGTATACATATTTATTTAAATTGCGATTACGGTTTTCAAATACCTCTATTTATGCTACAGATTTCTCTGTGATAAATGAACCTATAATCAGTTAAAATTCTTATACTCAAAAAAAATAGAGCGTGCAAAGATACACATTCTATTTTATTTTTTAAGCTTTATTTTGGTTTTCTACCAACTTGCTTTTTTAACACCAGGTATTAAACCTTGATTTGCCATTTCACGAAACGTAACACGGGACAAACCAAACTGACGCATATACCCTTTAGGTCTTCCTGTAAGTTTACATCTGTTGTGCATTCTTACTGGAGAAGCATTCTTTGGTAATTTTTGCAAGCCTTCATAGTCTCCAGCTTCTTTTAAAGCTTTTCTCTTTTCTGCATATTTTGCAACTACTGCCGCTCTCTTACGTTCGCGGGCTTTCATTGATTCTTTAGCCATCTCTTAGTTCTTTTTAAATGGTAAACCTAATTCTCCTAATAGTGACTTCGCTTCCTTATCTGTAGGTGCAGATGTTACAAATGTAATATCCATACCATTGATTTTCTTCACTTGATCAATATTTATTTCTGGGTAGATGATTTGTTCAGTAATTCCTAAATTGTAATTACCTCTCCCATCAAATCCATTAGCTTTTATACCGTTAAAGTCTCTTACACGAGGTAAAGAAGCTGTAACTAATCTATCTAAGAACTCATACATTTTATCTCCACGTAAAGTAACTTTAACACCAATTGGCATTCCTTTACGTAATTTAAATGCTGCGATATCTTTTTTAGACATTGTAGAAATAGCTTTTTGACCTGTAATTTTAGTCAACTCTTCTAGAGCATAATCTATTAATTTCTTATCTGCAATTGCAGCACCAACTCCTTTAGAAACAACTATTTTCTCTAATTTTGGTACTTGCATTACATTCTTATAACTGAATTCTTCAGTCAGAGTTTTTACAACTCTTTCTTTGTATTCTGCTTTTAATCTTGGTACGTAACTCATGATTATTATTATTTTTTAGTTTTTTTAGAGACTCTTGTTTTCGTATCTCCATCAACTTTATAACCTACTCTTACAGCAACACCATCTTCTACTAACATTACATTAGAGATATGAATAGAAGCTTCTTTCTTTACAATACCTCCTTGAGGGTTTTGAGCACTTGGCTTCGTGTGTTTAGACACTAAGTTGGCACCTTCAACTAATACTCTATCGGAATCTTTAAGGATTTGTAATACTTTACCTTCAGAATTTTTACTAGTACCTGTAATTACCTTTACGGTATCTCCTGTTTTTATTTTGAACTTTTTCATCTTTTATGAATGATTTAAAGCACTTCAGGTGCTAATGATACTATTTTCATGAATTGTTTCTCACGAAGCTCACGTGCAACAGGTCCAAATACACGAGTTCCTCTCATTTCCTCTGTAGGATTTAAAAGTACACAAGCGTTGTCATCAAATCTGATGTAGGATCCGTCCTTACGTCTTACTTCTTTTTTCGTTCTTACAACAACTGCTCTAGATACTTGACCTTTTTTTACAGTTCCGTTAGGAGTTGCAGATTTAACAGATACGACAATCTTGTCTCCAATACTTGCATATCTCTTTCTTGTTCCCCCTAAAACTCTAATTACTAAAACCTCTTTGGCTCCAGTATTATCTGCTACTTTTAATCTTGATTCTGTCTGTAACATATTATTTAGCTCTTTCTAGGATTTCTACTAATCTCCAACGCTTAGATTTACTCATAGGTCTTGTTTCCAT
>Ga0129332_1185959_pt1 | contig 9706 bp, 4 predicted proteins | sample CPBNA2_8_FD_109912 | JGI IMG/M metagenome (GOLD analysis project Ga0129332, IMG submission 109912) | Freshwater to marine salinity gradient microbial communities from Chesapeake Bay, USA - CPBay_Spr_31_0.2_RNA2 (Metagenome Metatranscriptome) | ecosystem: Environmental > Aquatic > Marine > Coastal ... | reverse complement strand
TATTGAAGCAGGGGCATGCGTATGATCTGGTGTAGAAACGATGACTGCATCAATTTCGTTTTGCATTGCCTCAAGCATTACGCGGTAATCCGAAAAAGTTTTGGCATTGGGATGTTTTAATTTGGCCGCAGCCAAGTTATTTGCATCTACATCACAGAGTGCGGTGACATCAACCCTATCATGCGAAGAGATTGACTTTAAATCCGCAGCACCCATTCCGCCTACGCCAATGTGAGCTGTTCTGAGCCTTTTGTCCCCTTGAATATTTGCAAATAAAGAAGAAGGCAACAAAGCGGTTGAAGCTGCAGCAACTGTTGTTTTTAAAAAGTCTCTTTTTTTCATTTTAAATAAGCTTATAATTTTTTAATTTTTATATTTCTAAACCACAAATCACTCCCGTAATCTTGGAATCCAATGAATCCTGTTTTAAACTTTGCATAATCGGGGGATCCATCCCATTTTCCGGAATTTCTTTTAATGTTCCAGTCCTCTGACCAAGGCACAAATGAAAGTACCATTTTTCCATTCAACCAATGCTCTACTTTTTCAGTGGTAAAAACAATTTTTGTCGAGTTCCATTCGCCGGCAGGGTTTAAAGTCTTCTTAGCAGGATCGGGGGTGTGCATTGCATAATCTGCTGCCGTTTTTTGCCAATCTTGAAGATCACTAGGTTCGGCAACTCCAAACTGACTGTTGTAGCTTGTAAGGTCATGTATTTTAGCGTAGTTTTCATCATCGATGAGTTGGTATTCAGGTGCTACCACTGGAGGCCCTGGGTAACCTTCTTTTACATGATAAAAAATACCACTATTTCCACCTGGAGGGATTTTCCATTCAACATATAATTCAAAATTATCAAATTCTTCAGCACCATAAATGATATCTCTACTACCTTTATAATCATAATCTTGCTCTAGAATCTTTTCCGTTCTAAAAGTCAATATTTCATCTTCGATCCCCCAACCCGGTGGCATTGCCTCACCGTTGTAAGCCCTCCAACCTGTTGTTGAAGTACCGTCGAATAATGACACCCACTCCTCTGAAGATTTTTTATTGTCCTTGCAACCAATTATAAAAAGTGAACTGATTAAAAATATTTTAATTTTATTCATATTTGTGTTTTAATTAACTAATAATATTTAAAGGTGGAGTATTTTTCCAATTTCCCCTGGTAAAATCAGGAAACTTTTGAGGGGCACCTTCTTGATCGATCGATTTCCCACTGAGTTCAGTAACAGCACTCCAAAAACAACCTTCATAAAGGTTTTGATCTAAAGGTAGTCCACTCTGAAGACACTCAACGATACGATACATCATAATCCCATCCATCCCACCATGACCACTTCCTTTTGATTTTTCATTTGAGGGTTTTTAAATCATAATTAAAAAAAAGCATATTATCGTAAATAAATTAGTATTCAACAACCTGCACTTCGTCATCATTTTTACCGAAAATGATTCGTTTATTGGCATTAGTTGGGGTATTAATTATAGCTGCATTTTTAACATCCCCCTTAACGAACAGACCACTTTGATTGGGAAATAAAGCTTTGAACCCTCCCTTGCCGTTCCCTTCCAAAAAGGCACCATAACCAGAATCATTCCTTGGTGTTTCAACTTCAGCCTGATACAAATTACCAGACAGTACTACATCCAAGTTTCCATCCTTATTGAAGTCATCAATTAATATGCTGTTGACAGAGGAGAACTGTGCAAGGGCATCAATTTGTTGGATATTAAATTTCATACCTCCCAAATTCTCAATATATGATGTTGCAAAAGTTGTTGCTGCATAGTGTAATGACTTTTCTAAACTCTCCTTTCCATAGACTGTGGACATATCGGCGAGCCCATAGTCATTGTAACTTGGAAATTTTTCTTTTATGAATGGCATTTGATTGGAAGAACATTCTCTTCCTCTAAGGGGGTAGGCTATTCCATTTTCATGATACCCCAATACGATATCTAAAGAACCACTTTTGTCAAAATCTCTGGCATATACCTCGAAAGGCTCTGTGGGCGATGCCTGATATTTATAATTCTCTCCCAAATTTCCTACTATAAAATCTTTATCTCCGTCCTTATCGAAATCCGCACATGCAACACTATACCACCAGCCTACCTGATTTTCTAGTCCTGATTCTTTACTTATGTCAACAAATTCACTTCCAGTGTTTTTTATAATTTTTATAGGCATCCATTCGCCCACAATTACTAAATCGAGGTTGTTGTCATTGTCTACATCCACCCATTCGGCATCTGAAACCATTCCCAGTTCAGTCATAAATGGAGCCAATTCCTTAGTCACATCTACAAATTTGATATTTCCTCCCTGGCTTTCATTTTTCAATAAGTAGCTATCAGCAGGTAGCGGGTAATTACCAGGAATCAATTTTCCTCCTACAAACAAATCAAGGTCTCCGTCATTATCAAAGTCTCCTGGCTTTACACAAGAACCACTATTAAGAAAATCTGGCAAGGCTGCTTGCGCTTTTAAGAATTCTCCATCTCCTAAATTTTCATAAAAACGATCTTGATAGTACTGCCCCTTCTTTTCTTCACTTCCTCCCGATACCACATATAGATCAAGGTCACCGTCTTTATCAGCATCAAAAAATACAGAGGCCACATCTTCATGACCTTTATCCTTTGCCCATAATGACTCAAGTACCGAATTGAAAGAGCCATCTTTTTGTTGGACAAATAAAGCTGAAGACTGATTTTTTGCCCCTCCTACATAAAAGTCGTCCAAGCCATCATTATTAATATCCCCAGTTGATAAACCTGGACCGTTTTGAGACATTTTATGAGGCAGTAAACTTTCTCTTTTATAATCATCAAATTCATTTTCCACATGTTTATAGGATATTCCTGCCTTATGGGTTGCATCTTGGAATGTTACATTTTCACGAATTGATGCTACAACCATACCTACTGAATTTTTATAATCAAGTGTGATCTGTTGATTAGGGACTACTTCAGCTATAGTTTGAGTTTGCCCATCGGGCCAATCAACTTTGAGTGTTTGAATTGAACTGGATGCTCCAACTCCAAAATGCAACACTCTGCTAACCGATGATTGAAATCCACGTGATAAGTAGAGTTCCTTGGTTTGTTTCACCCCATCAGTCTCAATAGTCACTCTTGCCCCAATTCCGTCCACATTAACCAATGTTCCTTTTAGTTTTACTTTCAGATAATTACTTTGCTCCAATTCATTTGTGTTATTTCTGTATACAAAAGCGGCATCATTGATGTTGTTACCAATAATATCTAAATCACCATCATTATCTAAATCAGCATAAGCTGCTCCGTTGGTGCTGGTCGGTTTGGTCAGATTCCATTCACCGCTCATCTCGCTAAAAGTAAAATTCTTATTGTTCAGATATAGAAGATTTACTTCTTTCTTTTCCGGCATAACAGCCAATACGTCTTCGTAATATTTTTTTATAAGTGAATCTCGATTTTGAGTTTTTTTAAGGTCTTCATACAATTGCATGACTCTTTTTCTCTTGTAAATGATAAAATCGTTATTTCTAAAAGACCTCATCACACCATTGGAAACAAACAAGTCTTGCCAACCGTCATTATTCATGTCAAACAACAGAGGGGCCCAACTCCAGTTGGTATTTGATACGCCAGCTATTTGTGCAATATCAGAAAATGCGGGTACTCCACCATCCAACATATCGCCGTTGTTCAATTGCAAGGTATTGAACATGTATTGATGATGCAGTCCTTTATCCACTTGGTCTTGAAACCGTTTTGGATCCATGCCACTCATACTGGTTTTTAGGTCATAATTGTTGTTTGACACCATATCCACAGTAATAAAATCAAGCCATCCGTCATTATTGATGTCCCCAATATCATTACCCATAGAGAAATTTGAAATGTGATTGGTTGCTTCTTTTATGACTTCTTTAAATGTGCCATCCTTTTGGTTTATGTAGAGGTGGTCTTTTTCTGAATAGTCTTGTCCAATTACTATATCCGGCCACTGGTCATTATTCAAGTCACCAATGGCAACTCCCAGACCAAATGAAAGTGAATTATTAATAATTCCACTGGCTTCAGAAACGTCCTTATACTTTCCATCATCATTCCTGAATAATTTGTCACTGGTATATTCAGACTTTGTTGATAGGAGTTTGTCAGTCGGCAGAGCGGTTGGCTCAATACCACTGTTGATCAAGAACATATCCAAATCTCCATCCCTATCGTAATCAAAGAAAGCAGCTTGAGTAGATTGATGAGGAAGGTCTAATCCATAGCTGGAGGCATCTTCTATAAAGGTTGGTATACCTTCAGCATTGTTTCCTTTATTTATGTATAATTCGTTTCTTGTGTAATCCAAATCGGGATAATCACCGGATTTGCAAATGTAGATGTCGAGCATCCCATCAGAATTGATGTCAACCATGGTTACGCCAGTTGGGAATCCGCCGTTTCCTTTCACTTTGGATATTACTGTTGATTCCTTAAATTTTAAGTCTCCATTATTGATAAATAGCTTGTTTGAGTATATGTTGGATATGAAATATATATCAGGTAGGTTGTCATTGTTTAGATCTCCAATTGCAACACCTCCTCCGTTGTAGAGGGATTCATACGATATGCCATTCATAGAGGGACTATCGTTTATTAAATTAATGAAGTTTAGTTTGGTCTTTGAGGCATCCAACAATGTAAATAGCGGCTCTTTCTTTCCGTTTTCACCTTCCAACGTTATTTGTAGAGTAGAATCATTGTTGTTCTTGCATTGTACAAGCAAAAAAATAAAGACTAAAATGGTTAAAAATCTTCTCATTGATTAAAGAAATTAGTAATTATATTTTTATTTAAAATCGATATTTAACACAAATTTTCTTTTTAAATCACTTCTATCATTGCATTAATAGAAAACTGGTAGACTAACTTTAAAGAAAAACTACCAGTATCCAAATTAACTAAAACTATACAATTCGATATTTTTACACGTGCAATAAACTATTTAGTGCTTGTTACCATTCATCATTCTGTATCAGTACTCCATTACTTATGTCAATTTCCCGTTGAGGAATTGGAAAAAAATAATGTTTAGGTCTCACAAATACCCTTGGAGGGTCATATTGCCCCCTGTCTTCTCCATAAATTTTAACTATGTCAACTATTCCAGCCTTATCCCAGCGTATCAAATCCTGGTGACGCTGGTTTTCACCAAGCAATTCAACACGCCTTTCATGAATTAATTCTGGCATATCAGCATTGGAAACTGGACCAAGTCCTGCTCGATTTCTGACCATATTGATTTCTACATCACCTGCACCTGCTCCACTTTTTCTAATTTTAGCCTCAGCAACCATCAATAAAACGTCAGATGAACGAAGAATAGGTACATTCATTTCTAAGGCCAAATTACCACTACCATCAAAATTGGCATATTTATTTAAACTGTAGCCTGTAGCTGTTAAATCACTTGTAAATTCTACTACCGCTGTATTTTTGTCTACCATATCACCTGGACTCCAGAGTGTATTTTCTTTGCGAATATCTCCCGGCTCAAATTCATCAACAACGTTTTGTGTAGGATTGTGAAAATCCCATCCCCCCCATGGTCTGGGCGTTGTATAAACAAAATGAACATTTAAACCCGTGTCCCAATTTCCACCCTGAGCTGCAAACAGTACTTCAGGGTTATTTTTTGACGAGATAGTAAAATTATCGCTAAAATTAGTCGCAAGTGGGTAAGGTCCACTGATCACTTTGCTTCCTGCCTCAATGGTCTTATCAAATTCTTCTTGATATAAATATAGTTTTGCTAATAGGGCATTGGCAGAACCTTGATTAGCCCTTCCTATATCGTCTCCACTATGACTTGCAGGCAAAAATCCTACCGCTGCAATTAAATCCGATTCGATCTGCGCCCAAATTTCTGCCTGCGAAGAACTTGGTACATTAAAATTACCTTCTTTTGTGTTTTCCTCCAGGATTAAAGGTACACCACCATATAGGACAGTAAATCTCCAATACGCAAAAGCCCTCAAAAAATGAGCTTCGCCAAGAATCCTGCTTTTAAGCGTTCCGTCAATATTCTCCATATCGGGAACGCTAATAAGAACAGCATTGGCCCGCGAGATGATTTCATATTTTGGTTTCCAACCATTTGCTACACCGTTGTTACTAGGGTCTAGTGTGAAGTTTTCCATGGCTTCTGCATAGCCATGATCACCCGCTCTGTATAGATCATCTGAGGAATTATCAAAAACATTTTCACTGTGTCCATACATGTTTTCTATAAGCAATGGTGCATACATAGCATTTGCAGCAGCTACAGCATCTCCTCCATTCCGCCAAAAATCGGAGGAAGTAGATTCTCCATAAGGAGTACTTTCAATTAGGTCATCCTGACAAGCACTAAATAAAAGTACCATACAAATCAGGAACTTTAAATAATTATTTTTTGTAATCATGATTTTATTTTTTTTATTTAAAAATTTTATACTACTCATTAAATTAAAAGTTAATATTTACACCTAGCAACAAAGTTCTTGCCTGAGGAAATTGAGCAAAATCAACATTTTGCTGCAAATTACCTTGAGTCAGGCCTAATTCAGGATCAAGTCCAGAATAATCAGTTATGGTAAAAACGTTTTGTCCCGATAGGTAAAGTCGTAAACGAGATAGGCTCATGCTTTCAACCACTGCCGAAGGTAGTGTATATCCTATCGTTAAGTTTTTCAAGCGCAAGAAATTGCCTGATTCAATAAACAAATCTGAAGTTCTATGGTTCAAATTGGTTCTTAATGTAGAAACTCTTGGAATTGTATTACTAGTACCCTGTCCTGTCCAACGGCCTGTTATTTCAGAGTATAAATTAAAAGGATATGAAGCATCAAGACCCTGCATTCTGTCAGCATTTAAAATGTCTACCCCTGTAACACCCATAAAGAACATAGTTAAATCAAACCCTTTGTAGCTAAAATTAGAATTGATACCATATGTCATTTTAGGATGTGGATTACCAATTATTCCCCGGTCTTCGTCATCTATCTTTTTGTCATTGTTAATATCTACAAACCTCACATCGCCGGGTACTGCTCCTGGTTGTTTTGCATGACTATCTACTTCAGCTTGTGTCTGGAACAAACCATCCGCTTGCCATCCATAAAAAGTAGCAATCGGATTTCCTACATACGTTCGGGAGAGCTCCTCAGCTGGTCTTCCGTATAATCTGGATGCCAAAAAAGAGCCTTCTACTAAACTTACGACTTCATTGCTGATAAAAGTTGCATTGGCGCCTATACTATAGCTGAAATCTGCTTTTTGATCCTGCCAGTTCAATTCTATCTCAAGCCCCTTATTTCTAATTTGCCCCACATTTAAGTATGGAGAAGGATTCGTGCCCTGAGATCCAATTGCAGGTGGAGCAAGCAGCATATCATCCGTATCTTTAATAAAATAATTTAAGGTTGAAGTCAAACGATAATCCAGAAAGCTGGCGTCTACACCTATATTAGTCATTCTAACCGTTTCCCAAGTAATATTCTCGTTGGCAAAACTGACTTGATTCGCACCAACCACAGCATTGCCACCGCTGATTCCAAATGAATATAGTGAATTACGTGCAATTCGTGCCAAGAATTGATTTCTGTCAATATTTTGATTTCCGAGTTCACCCCATCCACCGGTCAGTTTCAATGCGTTTATGAAAGAAACATTAAAAAAATCCTCATCGGATACTCTCCAACCTAATGAAAAAGCTGGGAAAACACCCTTTCTGTTTCCTTCAGCGAATTTAGAGGATTCATCCTGTCTAACTGTGGCAGTAAGCAAATACTTGTTTTTATACGCATAATTTGCTCTTCCGAATACAGATCTCAAGCCATCATGATTCCTAAATTCAGTTGTAACGGCAGCAGTTCCATTGCTCAGAAAACGCTGGCTTGGATCTTCATCGGGAAGGCCATTAGCTTGTGCATAGTATCCTTGATAATCAAATGTTTGTTGGGTATATCCTCCCACAAAACCAACTTTATGATCCCCAAATGATTTATTATAATCAAGAAAATATTCCATAAGGAATGAAATATCCTCATTATATGTCCTGTTTGCAGAATTTTGGGCTCTTTGTCTGATTTGGTTCAGAATCTGCGGATTGAATGACCTAGAATCATTGATTGATCCATCTATGGCAAAATTTGCTTTCAGCTTCAAATCCTTGGTAATAGAAACTTCAGTTGTAAGATTAGTTAATAAACGTGTGTATCTATTACTATTATCTGCTATATCAACTTCATATATCGGATTGTTGATATCCCCAAATTGCCCACTTATTTGTGAAGACCCCCAGACACCACTTGGATCCTTTACTGGAAGCCCGGGATGGAATCGTATAGCACTAAAGATCAATCCATTCTGTGCAGAAGTTGTATTAAACCCATTACTCGTACGAGATGAAAGGCTCATGTTGTGCCCAACTTCTAACCAGTTTGTTATTTTATGATTTGAATTTAAACGTAAACTTAACCGGTCAGCATTAGCTTTATTAACAATCCCTTTTTCATCGTAATAACCCATGGCTACCAGATAAGTTGATTTTTCACTTCCTCCACTTATCGAAAGATCAAAATTATTCGTTATTCCAGTTTCAAAAAGCTCATCTTGCCAGTTCGTTCGTTGCGTCTGATATTGAGAATCATTCCAGATGGGGTCTGCCGGGATACCATCATTTGTATAGCGTTCTCTTTTTATTTCTGCCAATGTAGAAGCATCAAGTACGTCAAGTTTTTTCATCAAATTAGAAAAACCTGTATACATTTCAAAGTTCACTTGCATTTTTCCACTCTTCCCCTTTCTGGTTGTTACAATCACAACACCATTAGCTGCTCTTGTACCATAAATAGCAGAAGCTGAAGCATCTTTCAAGACCTCAACCGACTCTATATTATTTGGATTGATTCCGTCGATACTTGAAGTGGGAACTCCATCCACAACGTATAGGGGATCGGAATTATTCACCGTACCTGTTCCGCGAATTCTAAGCTTTGGGGATGAGCCTGGCGCTCCTCCATTTCTTACAACCTGAAGACCTGCAATTCTTCCTTGCAGCGCTTTGTCCAGCCCTGAGACGGGTTGATTCTTAAAAACTTCTCCTTTTACAGATGAAATGGCACCTGTAACATCTTTTTTCGCTGAGCTACCATAGCCTGTTACAACTATTTCATCCAAACCAGTTGTATCTTCTTGTAAGATTACATTAATTGTAGATTGGCCATCAGCGGCTATTTCTATAGGGGTGAATCCAATATAAGAAACAGCTAGTATCGGATTTTCATTGCTAACTGTTAATGAAAAATTACCATTAAAATCGGTCACTGTTCCGTTATTAGTTCCTTTTTCAAGAACAGATGCACCCGGTAAAGGAGTTCCATTTTTATCAACAACTATACCTGAAATCTCGTTTTGTTGTTCCGTTTGATTTAAAACCGATGTTTTTAAAGGAATAGATATTGCTTTTTCTTTCAAAAAAACTTTTTTACCTAAAACTTCATATTCAAGTTTATTATCAAAAATCATGTCTAAGACTAATTTAATCGACTGGTCTATAACACTAATAGAGATTTTCTTTTCAAAATCATATACATTTGTTATGTAAATAAACTTATAGTCTGTTTTAGACTCTATTTCATCTATAACTTCAAATACAGTACCACTTTCTATATTC
>Ga0129332_1056157_pt1 | contig 9728 bp, 1 predicted proteins | sample CPBNA2_8_FD_109912 | JGI IMG/M metagenome (GOLD analysis project Ga0129332, IMG submission 109912) | Freshwater to marine salinity gradient microbial communities from Chesapeake Bay, USA - CPBay_Spr_31_0.2_RNA2 (Metagenome Metatranscriptome) | ecosystem: Environmental > Aquatic > Marine > Coastal ... | reverse complement strand
CTTGTGATTGGAAATATGGACTAGAATCATTTATCGGAATAAACTTCAGCTTTTGTGTGAAAACATTTATTTGGAAAACAAAAGTTGATTTGATAAAGGAATTCGGGTAGCTTGAAAGTACCCTTGTAAACATATATCTTGCTTGGATAGAAGTATATGTTTATTGATTTGATTCTTATGTATGTTGGAAAAAACATCTGTGTAGAACGGCACAGATTTCTGTCTTATCGTTGACAGTTTTACAGTTCCTTCCCAAGGCTGGGAGTAAAAGCCAGGTGTGGTAGATTCACGTAATAAACCAGTCGTATAATACTTGAATTATACAAAAAACATCGATTAGCGTTCCTTACCCGTCCCCTACTCATCCTCGTGTTTCATCATTTTCATCCTGCTTCGGGCAGAAATAAGTGATCCCTAATAAAGTCTTTTTAGTAAATACCATTTTGGATACTATTCATATCGTTTGAATAGTCCGCCCAACCCATCATCAAAATGTTTGCTCAACTTAGAAACACGTTGACCTTTTTCGGTAAACGTCTCGTGGGAGACTACACCGGCCATTCGTCAGAATGGATACTCGTTGATCGATCTAAAGATCGCAAACCCAAGATCCCTTGGAAATCCTTTTCTTCTGAAGAATTTCTTGATCTTGAAGATGCATCTATTTCCGAAGTTTTTGACGTTGTTGCTCAGCATCTCGCTTGTAAACAATATGTCAAAAACAAACGTGTGAACAACAAGAAAAAGAAAACCAATAAAAAGACACATAGAATTGGTCATTCCTCTTCCACTCCGATCGTGGTTAAAGGATATGACTATCTTTTTGTGTGTTATATGATTGTTTGTTCTTATTTTGTTTATTGCATGACTCCAGCTTTCAGCAATGCTCTCGCCCTTTTTGAGCCTGTTGAGACTACTGCTTTGACAACAAACTACTTTGGAGGAATTTACATTGAACTGCATGATCTTTATTGCGTCATGTTTATTTCTATCATTTTGTATGTTGTGAGTAGATATTTGCTCCTTGTTATGTGGTGGACAGTGGAGAAATTAGTTCTTTTCCGTAGATACCGCAAGATTGTTGGAAACAATGTGTTTTCTTCTCAGAAATGTACAAATGAAAATTTTGAGCTCGTCGCCAAGATAATCATGTGTACTAATTGGAAAAGTCCTCTGCAAGCGGCTTCAGGTCTTGCAGCTGTTGTACAGATCTTTAGGCCTTCTGCTGTTCTTTTGCCGGAGATTCAGAAAATTATCTCACGCATTACTGAAACTGGAAAATATGAAGGACAATCTCGTACTATTGACACTTGTGTCAAAAATTTGAGCCTTTATGTAGGTCATGCAGAACCAGAGGAGGATTCAGAACGTTCTAATCGTGCTGCCAAGTACTGGAATGCTCTTATCCATTCCGATGTTGGAAGGGGATTTTCACAACTCGCCATTATTTTGGTTACGACTGGATTTCTTCCTGAAATTGATTGGACTGTATCAGGTATTGAATTCTTTTCTCTTCGTGGCGCAGAAGAAACAGTTAAAGCAAAAGATGTTTATAAAGCATTGCAGCTCATCATCACTTCCGTTGTTGATGGCGTTGCGTGTTATGAAGCAACAGGCAAGCTTGAAGGTTTTTTCGCAGCCAACAGTCTGGAGTCTAGAGTCTCTCATGCCCTTTCACTTTATCAACAAGTGTTAATTGGGAATTTGACCACATACTCTGAACATACCAATGATACATATGTTGCACTTTTGGAAGATCTTAGAACCAAAGTACAAAGACGTATGTTAAACCCGAAATCATCTGATAAGTTCTTTTACAAGGTTTATCTTGATAAGTTGAATGACACGTTGTCTTCCATGGCAGCAATTCAGATGGAACAACAAACTCAAGAACAAGCTTTTGGAATGATGTTTTGGGGAAATTCTGCAGTGGGAAAGTCTTGGATCGCTCCACAGCTCATTCAGTGGTTGCTTAAAAACAACCACTACCCTGATGCTAACGCGAACATCATTACTTACAACACCAATTCGAAGTATGATGATCAAGTGAGAAACAACACTTACGGTATTTTGCTGGATGATTTGGCCAATGGCAAAGTTGGTAAAGGAGCTTCCGACAATAGGCGTACCAGCGATTTGGTGATTGCTCTCATCAACAATGTGGCACAAGCAGCGGTAAAAGCTGATTTGGCTGAGAAAGGCAAAGTACTTATGAAGCCTAAAATAGTTTTGGCAACCACTAATAACCGCGAGCTCAATGCTGGAGTGGAAAGCCACAATCAGGCTTCTGTTCGCCGTAGATTCAAATATGAAGTTGAGTTCGTTGTCAGAGACGGATTTTGTTTGGAGGGAGGATCTACTGAGATTGATACTGAGAAAGTCAAAGAAGCTTTTCCCGGGAGTCCTTTCCCAGATGTATGGAAACTTTTTGTGACTAGATGTTTCATTGTAGATAAAGGAAAGTCTTCAGGAAAAGGATATGAGATGAAAGTGGTGAAATCCAAATCAGGCGAGAATTGGATGAACATGCAAGAGTTCCTAGAGTTCTGTAAAAAGGAATCCGAATTGCATTTCGCTAGTGAGAAGAAAGGACTCGAAACTCGAAAGAGTTCTCGAGCACAAATCTGTGAAGAATGTGGATTACCAGGAGGATATCACATGGATGACTGTAGTTGCAATAGAAAAGGACACAGTTTTACTGATGATGTTTATGATTCTCTATTTTCTGAAAACGGAATTCTCAATTTCGCTGACATGCTTTCGGCTGAAGAGATTGAAGGCATGGAAAACGCTCAAAGACTCATGGACCAGAATCCAGAAGTAGCGAACATGTTACGTACACAATCTTCATGGAGAAATTGGATGATTTTTAGTGCAATGCCCAGATGGATACTCAAAATTTGGATTTGGACTGGTGGCAATTTGAAGAAATTTATTATTGTTGTATTGTCCATTGCTCTTGTAGGACCATACTTTTTGGCTCTCATGCCAGGTATTGTTCCGAAATTTTTTTCCATAATTTGGGTTACCTTGGCTTTTTGGTTTGTTAAAGACATGTCTGTACATGCTATTGTTGAGACAATCGTTGCCAATAGTGCCGAGAGGAGTGCGCGTCAGGCATGGCGTACGCTCACAAACCGTTCAGCACGTGTTACTTTGTTAAAACGTATGGCTGTTTTGGGATCAGGACTGTTCTTTTTGTCCTACCTGATGAAGATGTCTTCTCTTACATTCAATGGTCATTCGATTGAAGCTGAATCCGTTGAGGAGGCCGAAGAACATATGAACCAGAAAGGTGTTTGGTCTTTCTTTCGTGGACTTACAGGAAATTCTGCTGGAGGTATCACGGTGAATATGACCACCCGAGATCTTATAAATAGAGTTTCCGGTAACATTGTTCACGTCTTGTCTGCAGTATCTGGAAAGAATAAATTGGTGAATGGTTTTTTTGTAGATAAGGGATATTTGGTTGTTCCTAAACATTTCACTAATCAACTGAATGACGAATCTGTGTGGACCATGTTGCGTGCTAATGGAAAAATTGACACGGCCGACGTCGACTTACGAGATTTAGATGGCGAAAGACAATGGGTTAAGTTCGGTCATGATTTCATTATGGTAAGAGTAACAGGCGTTAATGCTGCAAGAGACATTATTGATTGTTTTCCCAAACGTGCGAATGAAGGAGGATATTCTGCTGCGAAAATGTTGTACAGAAATCAGAAACACGACATCGAAGAATACAATGTGGTTGGTTTGGCAAGAAAAATGTACAAATACTCAGTAGGAGCGATGCGAAACATCCAAGGAGATGGTTACATCGGGACGTGTGAAAAACGTCCTAGAGCTGGGATGTGTTGTTCTCTGTTAGTGGCCGTGATGAACAAGCCTGAAATTGTAGGCTGTCATATAGCAGGAAAAGACACTAACAACGAAGAATGTTCTCAATTGATTACTCAAGATATGATCAGAAGTGCTATTGCTGAACTTGACAAGGTGTGTCAGTTCAAAAGAATCATTCAGAGTGAAGCGTACGAAGCACACATGGAATCTTGTACATCAGCAGACATTCATCCTTATTGTGCAACAAACATTGTGAGGAAAGACGTACCCTTAGATGTTTTGGGTTCAGTTGGTGGTACTGGTCCAAGGAGAATGTATACTAGACAAACTCCTTACCATACCGAAGTCTGCAAAGAGTGGCAGATAGAAGATCCATACGGAATACCAAAATCCACGGCAAAGAAAGTTGGAGACGAAATATTAAGTCCTTGGTACAATGCGGTAGAAGAGTTTTGTAATACTAGAAACTATATACCGTATACCTATCTTGCGAGAGCTCGAAAGGAGATTGTACGAGAGATGACGAAGAATCTCGAACAGTACGTGGAAGCTGGTGGTATCGTTCGCCCTCTCACAATAGATGAAGCAGTTAACGGCATTCCTGGAAAGAGAGGCATAGATGGGCAGAAAATGAACACTGCAGCAGGGTTGAAATATGGAAAGACGAAGGACAAACATTTGAAAAAGAAGACTTGGCCTTATGAGTATGAAGACTACGTTGTTAACGATGTCCAGGAATTACATGTAAAGATGGCAATGAAAGTACGTACGAAAAATGCGTTGAATAGCAATTTGAAAGATGAAGCAATGAAATTGAAGAAAGTAGAAGAGTACCGCACTCGAGTTTTCTTTTCGGACGAGCTTGATTACATGATTGTCACAAGTCAATACTATTCTCCAGTCATGTCCTATATGATGCAAAATCCCAAATCAGCACACAGTGCGATTGGGTTGAACGCTGAAAGTCACGACTGGGAAATGGTATGGGATTTCTTGTTGAGAAAAGGAGAAGAAATTGAAGCTTCTAAAGATGATGGAGTGGCTTTTGATTTTAAGGCCTTTGACAAGACTTTACCTGAAAACCTGATGAAGATGTCATGGGAAGTCATGATAGAGATCGCCATGAAGATGCCCGGATATACAGATACCGACATAGCCAAGATGAGAGTTATTGCAGACGAAAAGACCACACCATTCATTTGGTTCAATGGAACTCTTATTCAGTGCAACTTTTCTCACACATCTGGAAACGGATGCACAGCTCCTGTAGGAAGTATAGCAGGATTGATGTTGATGTGTATGGCTTTTTATAAGCTCGAGGATCCTGATGGTGTTCGAATGTTATGTGCTTTGGATTATATCCGGAGCATTCATCTAGGTGATGACGCAGCATCCACAATCATACGCAAAAACGAACATGGATTCAATTTCATTTCCTTTCAGTCAGTACTTAAGGACTGGGGAATTACAATCACTCCACCAGATAAGGAATCAGTACCAACAGAGTTCCAAGATCTATCGGAAGAAGATTTTCTCAAAAGGCATTTCCATTTTTGTCCTAAGAGAAATTCTATTGTGGGCAAATTAGATGCCAAGTCGTTGTTGAAAAGTCTTCTTTATTATTTACCATCAAAGGTAGAGGAGAAGAATGTGCAACTTGGACAAGCGATGACATCGGTGCTGAAAGAAGCTTCATTGCACGAAGAAGAAGTGTTCAATAGATTCCACGCTTTCATCAAACGTATTGCTGATGAGTATGACATACCAGTTGTGCATCTCGGTAAGACCTATGACGATTACGTAGTGGATTGGGCATGTGATTCTGGAAAGAGACATGTCGAGTACCGGTGCCGTGAAAAAGCATATCTTGAAAAGTTGACATACAGTGGACATGTCCCTGAAAATAAACAGCTCAAGATCTTCGGGAAGGTACTTGAAAAAATCCCCGAAGAAAAAGATGACGGATACGTAGCACATGCTGGAATTATCGAGGTTGAACACCTTGATGTTACATTCGTATGTTGCAAGAGATCGCGTTGTTGCAATAGGCCCCGGAGGAACGAAGAAGGGGATGAAAATGTTCTGGTCAGTTCGGAATCTGACCTCCAAGGAGAAGCAAATATTCCTGACGCAGTCGAGAATGACGGAGAAGATTCAAATCCCACCAAAGAATCTGATACGCCTTCTGTGTCAAACGTGCGAGCAACGTCTCGCATTCGAGTTCACATTTGTACTGTCATGGTGCTATGTTTACTCGGAAACGTTTTGGTGGAAGCGCTTGAGAAACCTGAGTTCGGTTCTCAATCTAAGCGGAAAGGACTTACTGAAACAAATCAAACTTTAATGTTTAAATTCAATGACCAGGGATGGACTCACGGAGTGAGTACGGAGGAAGACGCATCCATGCATGCTGCCAGCCATAGCGGCATGCAACTCGGAGACTTTTTGTCAAGACCAGTGAAAATTGGCCAAGCCATATGGAGTGCTGGTGACGAATTAGAACCGAAAGAATTAAATCCATGGGACGAATTTTTGAATAACCCCACGGTTGCAAGAAAGATTGCCAATTACAAGTTGTTAAGAGGTAATTTGCATGTCAAAGCAGTGATCAATGGATCACCTTTCTTGTACGGAAAATTGATGTGTGTGTATCATCCATTATATGGCAGAGATGATTTTACGCCTGGAAACACGGCTAATCGTATTTGTCGACTGTCACAAAGACAACACATATATCTAAATCCCACAACATCGTCTGGTGGAGAGTTAATACTACCCTTCTTTTGGCAGTATAACGCCATTAACATTCCTACTCATGAATGGGATCAACTTGGAAATATAACTATGTCTCCAATTTCTACTCTCAAACATGCAGCCGGAGAATCACCGTCTTGTGTTATCACATTTTTCGCTTGGATGGAAGATGTGTCGTTGATGCAACCCACGTCTAGTACTAATGATTATACTGGACAATCAGGTGAGGCCGACAAAAAAGTGGTATCCAAAACCGCAACAGCTGTTGGAGATGTGGCCAGAATGATGTCGAATGCACCAATCATAGGACCATATGCTAGAGCGACCGAAGAAATGGCTGGCAAAATTGGAAGATTGGCGGATATTTTCGGATTTTCGAAACCGCGAGGCACTTACGACATCACTGATGAAAGACAGAGACATCTCGGTACTCTCGCTACCATTAATGACAAAGATATGGCGAGACCTCTTACATTAGATGTCAAAAATGAGAATACTATAGATCCCAGAACAGTGGGATTGACAGGTGAAGACGAAATGTCAATACCTAGTGTGTGTTCTAAAGAAGCTCTGATTACGAGATTTTCATGGAGTGTATCCGATCTCCCGGACAAAGAGCTTTTTCGCATACCGATTACACCGTATGTACGTGCTACATTCCCAGCAGACAACGTTGTGGATATGCCACCGTGCGCATACGTCGCTACTCTATTTGAGTATTGGCGCGGCTCAATGCAGTACAGATTCATGATAAACGCTTCTAATTTTCATCGTGGAAAATTGCGTTTCAGGTATGAACCATATGCGGTAGAAACAGGACAGGACTACAACGTTGTACAGTCCGAAATCTTGGATCTGGCTGAGGTGCATGATCATAAAGTCGAAATCGGTTGGGGTGCAGACAGAAACTTTCTTCATGTGACCGAAGGTTCTGTACAACCAGCTGCTCCTGGAGATTCTCCAAATTTAGCCATTCACAATGGTGTCCTTGTAGTTAGCGTTGCAAACAGTCTAACTGTGCCTGATGAAACCTCTGAAGACACCATTGAAATTCTCGTAGGTACCAATGCCTGTGATGATATCCAGTTCAGTGTTCCAACTGAGAAGGTAATTTCGCAGATGGACATCGTAGCTGATGTAACTCCAACGGCACCACCACCAGATCCGTCGGTATTGACTTTTCCTCAACCGACCAAAACTTTCAACAACACAAGATCAGGTGTGTTTTATTATGGATGGCATACAAACAACTTTCACAACAATCAGGGTTACTTGCGTGACAAATTGGAAACTTCCGCTGGAAACGCCAACAAGCAGTATCCAGAAGTACCTGGCATAACCGCAGGCGAGTACGACGATACCGTACGTTCTGTCGTTCGGGCACAGTTTGACGTCATGCTCAATGCTGGTATCGATTATTGTTTGTGTAGTTGGTGGGGTCCTGGATCCCGTGAAGATACACAATTTTCGACTGCTGCTCTAGTTGAAGCAGGAACAGTGCCAGCTGGAACGATGGAACTTGGAATTCTTTACGAAACGACAAAGCTCAAACAAAATGGTGCATACATTGCTAATACAGCAGCACTCAATGAGCTCACAACAGACATGGAATATCTTAAAACGAATTATTGTAACGATAGCAAGTTTTTGAAGCGTGACACGAAAGATGGTTCACATACCAACTGTCCTGTCATATTTATGTACTTGCTCCGTGCTTATTCGGATAACGATAAGGCGTTGATTCTACAGACTATTATCAACGTTTTTGCAGACAATTCTGTAGGTGGATACACAGCATATCCCTACATTATTGGAGATCTCATGTTTGGCACTCCTCGTGCATTTGGTGGTTCTGTCACATCTAAACTAGGAGCTTTGGGTGTATATGATGTTTATGGACAAGGAGCCAAAGGTACTATCACCAATGAGGACGTCGTCAGTCTACATCAAGATTTTAGACAGTGGCGTCTACTCAATCCGTCCGTCCATTGTAATCCTACAGTTAGCCCAGGTTACAACGATCGTGGAGTTCGTTTGGAGGCGGATCATCCAGCCCTTAGTCGAGCTCTCAACGGTTACGACAAAGGTAGTTTGTATAAGAGCCACCTTACTCACGTGGAATCAATTGCAATGCAAACGGACAACAATTGGTTTTGTACAAACTCTTGGAACGAATGGCATGAAGATAGTCAGATCGAGCCCTGTGGCGGGGCTGCTGCAACTACTCATCCTGTATCTCTCACTGATGGAATATCATACGAACCTTATGGCACTGATTATGTCAATATCATGGGTGAATTCATGGTAACAGGTTACGTCGGACAGTCCGGTGAGGAACGTGAAAACGAGCATGCTCCTACAAGTGAGCCTGAGCTTACAATACTAGAAAACCCAGAAACTTATCATCATGATGATTTGGTGTTTTTTGGTGAGACAGTTGGCTCGTTGCGCGCTCTCTTGAAACGATACACGAAATATGCTGTCACAACTCCAGGTACGTCAATAGAAACGTACCATTTTCCGACATTTCCCTTTTACGATTGGGATAAGCCGGACGCCTCTCTTCGAGAAACCCTTTTAACAAGGATTTCTGTATTATATCTCGGAAAAAGAGGTTCAACCAGGTGGAAAGCACTCCCTGACTTTAGAAGTACATGGGCCCGTATTTCTTCCGTAAGACTTACTGAAAAAGCTCAGTATAAACATGATACAGACCAATCAGCTGATGATATCCTTGGATATGGATGGAACGGCGTGGACGCTGCAACAGGTATTTATAATCCTGTTTTGGAGTGGGAAGCACCATACTATTCAAATGCCAGGTTTCACATCTCGAGATCTCTAGCGAGAGCTGATGAAAGAGGCCATGCGCACACGTATGACGGCGCTGTTATTAACAGAAATCATTATATGTGCGCTGCGGGGGACGATTTTCAATTGTTTTATTTCCTTGGTACGCCAAGTGTAACCTTCGCCTAGAGACGATTTGGGGTGGCCCCAGATCGGCCCACTTTTCGGAGTGGGTAATAACCGTGTAAATAGTTAAAACATGCTATGTTCAATCACTTTCGAGTGAGGAATTTCCATAGATTGCGCGGTGAAGGCCGCGACTTTTACACGGGTGGGTCCCG
>Ga0129332_1370427_pt1 | contig 9785 bp, 9 predicted proteins | sample CPBNA2_8_FD_109912 | JGI IMG/M metagenome (GOLD analysis project Ga0129332, IMG submission 109912) | Freshwater to marine salinity gradient microbial communities from Chesapeake Bay, USA - CPBay_Spr_31_0.2_RNA2 (Metagenome Metatranscriptome) | ecosystem: Environmental > Aquatic > Marine > Coastal ... | reverse complement strand
TTATCTGTACTTCTCCACCAATCATAGTGGTTGAATGACATTTGAGTAGCAGTCATAAAGTCGTGGTTAAATCCGTTTTGACCATTTGAGTTAGAACCCCAAGTCCATATATTACCTGTACCACCTAAAAATACTGGCCAGTTAACACAATGTCTTGATGTTCTTTGTCCTGATAATCTGTAATATTTGTTGTCGTCACCTATTGGACCATTATTAATTAGTGACATACATTCGTGAGAGTTACCTGAAAATAAAGTTGAAGCACCTCTAGTTTGTTTTCTAAGCGAAGCAACGTCACAAGTTAAATCTGCACCGCCGCCAAAAATATCTCCATCAAATGTTAATGTATCATTAATGACATTATTTTCACCACCTGAAATCATACCTGTATCATTGAACCATCTTTGGTCTCTTTTTGAATCAAAGTTAACTCTTTCAACTTCTATTGTAGCTTGACCTGCAACACCAACTCCATTTGCTTGAAATGTAAAGTCAGCACCACCGCCACCACCTAATGAAGCGTCAGCAATTGTAATTGTTTCATTATCAATATAACCTGAACCACCTGTTGGTGTAGTTGATTTATTTCTAGTTTTGATAATTTCAAGATTTGAAACTGCGCCTGTACTGTCAACTGTCACATTGAAAACTGCACCTGTTCCAACACCAGTTGTTGCTGATTGTGAAACGTTTGTGTATGTTCCTGCTGTTCTTAAAGCGTCAGCAGCCGAAAATGTATCTGTAGCTAAAATACTACCGTTACCTTGAACAGTAATTTTAAAACAACCTGGATGTGCGTTAACAGCCGAGTTTGATGTAGATTTAGGAGATACATTTCTGAATACTCCGTGTAATCTTGAAGCGTCAGCAGCTGATACACTATCAACTGATTCTATAACACCATTTTGTTCATATCTTTCGTCATCTGATTCATATTCAGCACCCATTTTTAACCAGTACATATTACCATCTGTATCAACATTTCTGTTATACGGTAAAAATCTTTCTGTACCATCTGTTGTGTGTTGTCTTAAACAAATGTATGTAGATAATGTTTCTTTCTTTGATTGTCCTTCGTAGTCAGTACCCATATCATTACTGATACCGTGTCTAACTTGAACAATGTCATTTTCATAGTAAGTTGTGCCGGATGTTAAAACGTGTAGACCTTTCCAATTAAATGAATTTCTTAAAGGTCTCCAAGTATCCCAATCTGCAACTACAATTTTACCACCGTAGTTTGCACCACCTGTGCCGGCTGAGAAATACCAAATTTCATCTGGTGTATCTTTATTAAAATCTACAACAACTTTTCTTGAAGTTTTTGTATTGAATTTTGCTGTGGTTACGAAATCTGCTTGACTAACCATTTCTTCATTATGATAATAAGTCACACCTGTTGTTAAGTAATTTGATGTTTGACTTGTTGCTGAAGTAGCTAATGCTAAAGGTTGGTCATCATTGTTATTATTATTTTGATAGAATACTATTTTATCACCTCTTCTTACATAAAGAGTTTGTGCCCACTCAATAGTAGAAGTAATGTCAGCGTCTATTTGAAATTTTGTAGTTGAGTCGTTAGGGTCAGTTGTAGTTTGAATATTATAATAATACTGTGTGTTTTGTTGTGGTCTTTTTCCACTCACATTAGCTTCTCTAACGTTTAAGTAATCAGTATTGTTCCAGATTACAATATCATCTTTTTTATAAGTAGCTGCATTATCGTAATCGCCACGATAATTAAACCATAAATTTCCAATTTTTGTTCTAGTGATTGCCATTGTTAATCCTATTTATACCTTCATTATTGATTACTTGGAGATTCTGAAGCACTTTCAGTATCACCAGTTGTTTTGTAAACTAAATTTCCTGCTTTGTCTATTGCAATTCTCATTGAACCATTTATAACATCAAAACCTGCGTTTTGTTCAGCAGCATTAAATAAAGTATCTTCAAATTGTGTCACTTCATTAAAATTAGTTATTACTTTTCTGTTAACATTACCTGTGTCTCTATCAAACGATAACGTTTGTAAAGTAGGTGTCACATTTGTATCAACATATGATTTTGTTGCCAAGTGTGTACTAACAGTTGGAGTGATACTAGATTTAGGTAATGTCGTAAAGTTTATATCACCTGTTGTTGCGCTAATATCATTTCCTAATATATTTATATTACCAATTGAAGCTGAGTTTACAGTCAAGTTGTTTTGACCACCACCTAATTGGTTTTCAACAAACGTTCTAATTGCTTTCTCGGTTACGAGAGCGTTGTCAGAATTATCTCCTAAAGTACCGTCAGTTGAGAATTCATTTACAGTTGCACCAAAGTTTCCTAATGCAACAGAGCCTAGTGATAACTGTCTTAAACCAGAAAGGTCAAAAGCTTCAGCATTCAATGTTGCCTTACCTGTTGACTGTTCTACTCTAAACAATTCACCAACTCTAAAGTTACCGTCTTGGTCAGTAGATGTATAGAATACTCTACCTCTGTCCAAATCTTCAACTTCATCTGCTTGGTCTGGTTGTTGTGTGTAACCATTTAAGTCAGGATAGTTTGTAGTTGATATACCACCTGTACCAATATCTAGGAAGTCGTGACCTGTTAATCTTATGTTAGAGTATTTAACTCTAATCGTAGCACCTGTTGTATGTGTAGGAGCATTTGTTTTTGAAATATTTGGAGAAACTTCCATACTAGTAATACCACCGTTTACGTGTGATAACACGGTTACGATAATATAACTTACACTTGAAGCATTTGCAAATACAATACTTGAACCTGGTTTTGGTGAAGAAGATAAACCTGAAGTTTTTACTGTTGCACCAACTGGTAAAATGTCTGCGTAACCATCACCTGCAACAGTAGCAGTTGTATTTTCTTGTTTGTAACCTGAACCTGCAGCTACATATGTCCATCTTGAAATTACACCATCACCAATTGAAGCAGTACCTGTTCCTAATGTTGTAGCATTCGGGTCAGTTAATGAAACTGAAGGAGCTGATGAGTAACCTGCACCACCATCAATGATTAAGAATTTTTTAATAATTGTATTTTCAATTACAACTCTTGCTATTGCGTTTCTTGTAGGAGAACCACCGCCTGTAATTGACACTCTTGGTTCAATTTCATAATTTGATGTTGCGTTTGGAGAAACTGCAACACTTGTTGGACCAAATGTGTCAAAACCTGCTGAACCGTCTTCTTTAAACATTGTAGCAGTTTTAGTTGCAGCTGTGTATGTACCAACGTAACCTGTTTGACCAGAAGCCGTACCACTAGTAATAGTAATTCTCATACCATTGTAGAAGTTATCTGCTTGTGTATCTGAAGCTGCCAGTCTGATAGATGTTGTCGAACCACCTTGAGCAACACCGATTGTAGTAAAGTGACCTGCACCGTTAGTTGTTGTGTCAATGTATTTTACTGCTCCATCAGCAAAGTCAGCTGTGAAGTTAGCATTTGCGCCTGAACCTGTAATTGTTTCTGTAGCAGATGTATAAGATTCACCTGCGTATTCTTGTTCTAATCTGTAAATACCAGCGTTTGATACTAATGCTCTTCCGATAATTGCTTCATTATCTCTTGTAGTAACCGTTGCTGTAGCCGGAGTTTCGTTTGCGTCAACACCTGAAGCAATTGAACCCTTTTCACCATATGAGTTATTAGAGTTTAGTGAACGAATAACTGAACCGCCGTCAGCTAAATAACCAACGTGACAGTAATATGTAAATACTGATACTAATTCTGATTTTGAACCGCCTTTAGACCAACAACCGATACCACCATCAAGAACTTGCGTGAAGTCGTTTGCAAGAATTGATTTGAAACCAGCATTGTGTAAAGTACCATCAATTTTAATACCAACTGCTCTACCACCAATTGATGAACAGTTTTGTACGAAAGGTGACCTTTGAATAATGTGTACAGACGTATCTGTTGGACCTGTTCCTGGGTCTAACGCAACAACTGAACCTGAAGCATTACTACCTGTTCCCTCTGTTAATCTTGTAATACCATCACCACTTGCTGATGAAGCTAATTGACCTTGCATTCCACTAAATGTCATACCTGTTAAAGTACAAGAGTCATTTAAATAGAACATTGTTTGTCTATTATTAGGTGTAGAGTTATCACTTGAAATACCTGCACCAGCACCATTGTTTGTTGTAGTGTCTGGAGAAACGGTAACACTTCGTAAGTTATCACCGATAATAGCAGTTTTTCTCGGAACTTTAATAGGCAATTGCTCTGTATATGTTCCTGTTTCTACTTTAACTGTTTTGAAATTTGTTGTGTCTGAAGCTAATTGAGTACAAGCATATTTTAATGTTCTCCAAGGTAATTCTGGAGTTGTACCTCTGCCTGAATCTGTGTTGTCAGTACCTAGTGTTGATACGTAATAAACTTTGTTACCTATATTAGGATAAGACCAAGCTAAATCTGTACCATCTGATTTTAAGAATTGTCCTGCTGACCCAATTGGCAATCTTACTCTTTGAGTTGCGTCTCTTGTAAGAATATCACCTCTTGTAGTTAATGTTGCGTTTGAATCACCTTCAGCTAATAGGTTCCAAGATGTTTGACCAGAAACATCCGGTCTGTTTGACGCTGACGAAGTATGATTTGTAATTGCACGATAAGAAGAAGACGCATAACTAACTGCGTCACCAATTTTGTATGTAGTGGCAGTTGCCCAATTGTTTCTCCAAAATAATCCTTCTACAACTAAATCCCAATATGAATCTGTTGTTCCTGTAGGCTCTTGGTTCGTACCATCAATTTTTGCCACATAGTAATGACCACCGTGATTAACTGTATCACCAGTTTTATATGCTGTCGCATTTGACCAAGTACCTGTGTTATTAAATCCTGTAGATAATAATTTCCAATCAGCAGAGTTATTATAAGGTACAACGTTAGTGTTTGACCTTTCTGCAACATATTGATAACCACCATAGGTTACAATATCACCTAATTGGTATAAAGAAGAACCTGACCAACTATCTTCAAATTCTAATCCTGAAACGAATAAATTAAATTTCGTTTCGTCCATTGTTGTGCCTGAAGATGTGTGTTGAGTTGTACAAACATATAAACTTGCACCGTATTTTACAACGTCATCATTTCTGTATGATGTAGCTGTTGCCCAAACACCTCTCCAACCGAAACCTCCAGCAAACACTTGCCATTTTGAAGTATCGTCATATAAATCTGCTTGTGATGTATGTCCTGTAATACATCTGTATGATGAACCACCAAAGGTTACAATGTCATCAACTTTGTAAAGTGTTGTTCCTGCCCAATTACCTTTGTAATCAAGACCACCAACCATTTGTTCCCATTTTGCCGTAGCGTGGTTTAAATCTGTATAAAAGTCTGAAGCACCTGTGTGATTTACTAGACAAACGAATGAGTTTCCTCCGTAAGTAATCACATCATCTTTAATGTATGCCGTTCCAGTAGTCCAAGCACCTTTGAAGTGAAACTTTAATCTACCTAGTATAAAATCTGCCATTTTACTTCCTTATATTTTTTACTGCCAGTTTCTTGTTTCGCCATCTTGCGAAGCACCATACTGATACGAGTCATTAATTCTTAACACAACGTTACCGTTTGCGTCCATAAAGTAAGTAGCATTGTTTTCATCAAAAACGTGCTGTTCATACTTTCTGAATTTAGTATTTGGTTCTCTAGGGTCAGTAGAAGAGCTGTAATCAGTTGGTATTTCATTTATATTAGTACCCGCTGTATAACTACCACTTGCCTTTGTCAATTCATTTTTTTGAAAGTCTGCAACTGAACTGTATGCCATACCTTCACCATTATCCATTTGAATAGTATTACTTTCAAACCAATTTGTTTTAGTGTACGTTAAAAGTCCTGTTTCGTCTCTACTTAAAGCGTGAAAACTATAATCTGCCGTAATCGTTTTACCGCTTGCGTCTTTGGCAATGTATTGTTTGTTAACGACTAATGACATTAAACATTTCTCCTAACTTAAATCCTATGTATATTTATAAAAGTTTATTATGTTAATTCTAAAATTGACAAAAAACATTCCAAATTAGTTGCCGTACCAAAAATTCTGATTTTATCACCAGGTTCAAGGTTTATTGGCTTATCTATCTGCAACGAATCAGCAGGTGGAACTTCACCATTTGTCAATACACTTCTAAAAGTTGTACCACCGTCTGTTGTTACCTTAATAGTCACCTTTTCAGCGCTTGTGGCTGCTGTATTTGAGACCATAATTGCGTGAAGTACAGCTCTAGTTGACGCTGGTGCTGTATAAACGTCTGCTGTAGAGTCATCTACAATCACACATTGAGCGCCGGCATTTTTAAATAAACTAGCCATATTATCCTCCTAAAGCAATCGCAAAAGCAATAGCGTCACCCTCACCCGTTAATGGGTCGCCGGATGCCGTACCGTCTTTAGTTAAGTTACCAGTTGTAATAACATCACCAGATACGTTTGGTAGTCTGACAATTCTATCACCAGTTGGTTCAACAACCTTTAAAGTTGTTTCAAATGCGTTTTCTAAAAGACCCTCAAAGATAAGATTAGAGCCGTTAAGTATAATATCATTTGTTGTAATAGCTCCGTTTGTAGTCACATCTTGTAAGATAACAGAACCAGCACCACCTAATTCTTTTACAGTACCGTTTGAAAGTTTTGTATAAAACTTACCGTCTGTTGCGTTCATAGCTAATTCACCGACTGCTAATACAGCAGCTGATGGTATTGCTAATGAGGTTTCTGAACGTTTTGGTTTGATTACAGTTGACATTATTTTCTACTCTTAACTTTAAACTTAATTCTGTTAATAAGTTTATCTTTTGTTAATCTTCTATCTAATTCAATACCGATTTTTCTACCGATAGTTTCTAATTCTTTTTTAGTTTTGTATTGTAAATCACCTAATCTAACAATGTTTGATTTTTTTGGTGCTTTAGGTGGTTCATAATATGTACCAACAATCTTATCTATTAATTTTGTAAACCATTTCACTAGAAAGAGCCTCCGTCAATCAAAGTGATTTCAACATCACCTGAAGTGACACCAAAATTATCTGAACTGAATTTTGCAACACCTATATTTGAATTACTTGCTAATTCACCAGTAATCGTTAGTGTGTTTCCGTTAGCAACTGTATTCATACCTTCGCCTGCCAAAAATTCTAAAGTACCACCAACACTAACTTGACCTTGTGTTGATGTTTCGTCTGTAAAGTAAATAGGGTCAGCAAGTTTAGAACTTGCAATACTACCTGCTAACATAGCGTTAGTAATACCTAGTGCTTTAACTCTTAATGCGTCTGTAGCTACTTCAATAGAAGAACCATCTACTTCAACATCTAAAGTATTTCCCGCTTTACTTAAAGCTGCACCCGCTGTGATTTGACCTGCGCCAGAAAATTGTGCTACATCTAAATTAGTTGTACCAAATGTTGGAGCGCCTGTGTGTGTAAATGTATAACCGTTATTAGCGTTAGCAGAACCTTCTTCAACAAATACGAAAGCACCACCTGATAATTCTGATGGTTGGTCTTCCGGAGTTGCTCTTGTTAATACAAAGGCAGTTGAACCGTCACCTTGTGTAGAAACAACATAGATACCGTTTTCTGAAGCTGTTGTTTGGTCTTTAACTAGAATTCTATCGTTTACAATCGGAGAAACACCATCTAATACAATTGCACCATTTGATGTTGCTGTTAATGTTGCACCTACACCTGAACTTCCGTTAGAGTAAGTCGCCGATAAATCAGCAGTTGTACCTGCTCTACAAGATGGTTTAGTATCTAATCCTTGAGCAACTTGGTCAACATATGATTTGTTAACAAGTGATTGATTATCAAAACCACTTCTATCTTCATAACCACTAGGAACTTTAACTGTGCCTGTGCCGTGTGGATTGATATTAATATCTTTGTTTGCTGATGTTGTTTGTAATGTTTGACCATTAATTGTAATGTCATCAACTACTAATGATGTTAAACCACCAATATCTGTTGTTGTCGAACCTAATGTCAAAGTAGAGTTACCTAAAATGGTTTCACCATTTGTTGATAACTTAGCATTGGTAACTGCGTCATCAGCTATTTGATTTGTGTCAACACCTGAATTTGTAATATTGAAAGTGACAGTATTATCTGTTATTGCCGAATCTATACCTGTACCACCAGCAAATGTTAATGTTTCATTTGTGTTGTATTGGTCTGTGCCTGTATCGCCGGCCATATCAATATTTTGGAAAACTGTTTCAAATCCTAAATTACCTGAACCATCAGTTTTTAAGAACTGACCTGCTGAACCGTCTCCGTTTGGCAAAACAAAGGTTGTTGTAGCAGATACGTCATTTGGTGATTTGATGGCAATAAAGTTTGAACCGTTGTTAGTACCCTCGTTTAATTTGATAGTACCACCAATAGTTGCTGAATTACCAACAATAAATTCGTCTATTGCTTTGTTGTTGTCAACAATTAAAGTTGAGTTAGCAGTTAATGTGCCGTGAGCGTGGTCATTTAAGTCTGCAAAATATTTACCGCCGATAACGTCAATACTAGTTGCGTCACCATTTAAATCTACTGAACCAGTACCAATGAATAATCTATCTCCTAGATTAGATACTGTACCTGTTCCATATGTTAAACCTAATTCACCTTGTTTGAGTGTACTTGGTGCTGAAGTTGCTGAACTTCTTTTTATCTGAATTACTGTTGCCATTTTTTAATCCTAAAAGTTACCACAATTAAATAAGAGCGTTCCGGTTGTGGTTACAATCTCCGTTCGGGTTACAAATTTTCCGTCTGAAGCTCTATATTGTAATAATGCACCATCATTTAATTCTGTTGTGTCAACATCACCTAATAATTTAAGTTGTAAAGTGCTATTTCCAGCTGCCTGAGCAGAGGGTAAGGTAACTGAAACTTTTTTTGGACCGGCACTTGTATTTACGTTAATTTTAGCTGTAATATCAGGCATAAAACTCCCTCTCTTTACTATATTTATAACGTTAATAAACTAGATTATGTAGTAACCTGTGGTCTTACTGTAATAACGCCTTCAATTACTCTAGTGACAACATCACCAGTTTGAATTTCTAGGTCATAAACGTACCTAGTGTCTTCCAGAGCGCCTGTTTGAGAGGCAGATAGACCTAGCGTCACAACTCCTGAAGCGGAATCTGAAGCGATTGTAGTAGTCATTGCTACTCTTGTTCTTGTAGAAGCAAATCCTTTTGCTAACTTTGCTGTTGCTGTGTAACCTGCAAGGTTGAAAGGGTTGCCATTTGCGTCTTTTACTGTCACATCCGAAGTAAAGGTTGCTCCTGCGTCTATTTGTAAGTTAGCTATTGCAGCCATCTATTTTGTCTCTGTCTGTTCGTTTTTAAGTAATTCTACTATTTTCTTATTGTAAAAATCAGTTAGTACATCAATCTTTTCAATTTCTAGTGTATGTCTAGTTTTATTAACTTGAATTTCTTGTCTTACTACCAAATAATTTTGTAATTCTGGACTAAATTTAGTCTCGTCAAATTCTTTACCATCTATTGTAATCATATCAATTGTTCTCCTTATGTTATTATTTATATTATAAATATGGTTATATAGGAGAAAAATATGGCATATTGGGCATTAAGTACATATACAAGACCAGATGTAGAGACAGAATTCTATGTTAGATATACAGTTGCTGAAATAAAGACTAGCTCTACTGTTGGTGCTAAAATACTTGAATTGGAAAATAGTGGTAAAATAATACACTATTCTATCAATTATA
>Ga0129332_1110533_pt1 | contig 9815 bp, 2 predicted proteins | sample CPBNA2_8_FD_109912 | JGI IMG/M metagenome (GOLD analysis project Ga0129332, IMG submission 109912) | Freshwater to marine salinity gradient microbial communities from Chesapeake Bay, USA - CPBay_Spr_31_0.2_RNA2 (Metagenome Metatranscriptome) | ecosystem: Environmental > Aquatic > Marine > Coastal ... | reverse complement strand
TGACTGCAGGTTAACCCCTGCAGTCACCACACATAATTTTGTATTTGAGTAGAACGGCTAGCGTACATGTATTCGTACTTTGCCTAGTTGTATAACTTAAGTCAGTTATGTAAATTTTTCGGAGCTGATATATCTCTATCTTTCGAGATCAATATATCAACCCTTTATGTAGAATTGTTTATAGACAGTGTAAAAAGCTAAGACTTTAATTAGCGATAGCACACGAGTCTTTTGTTTATTGTATTATATTTGTAAATTAAAAAATTTTGTTAATTTAAACCTTATAAAAACTAGAAGAGCGTTTTATTTTTCTTGCTCTTTTATCGAATAAAAATAAATTTTGTTGGAGGATATATCTATCATGAATCGTAATAAATTTGCCTGAATAAGGACCTATAAAAACTTCATGATATGGAATTTGGAATTTATTAGAACCCAGAATAAATTAGAATTGTTTGAACTTTGTTCATTAATATTCTTTTAATAAACGGATGAGATGTTTGAAATAATCTCGACCTCTTATTGTGAAATATAGCTTGAATGTATATTTCAATTCAATAATGTCAATGTTTTAATAAATGTATCTGAGACAGCATGAATTTGTTGTCAAGACGATTTATCAAAATCTATTAGCTGCATCGATTAGCGATTAGATCTGGAATTGATATCCAGTTTTTAAAAATGAGCGTCTTGAGCGTGACTCAGGGAGTTAGGAGGAACTCAGCTATACCCCGGCTAGATCACATTGCCTTAAAATGAGAGAACCATGTCCGTAGATGAAGCGGACCCCCCAAAATGATACCCTATGAATTTAAACCCTCGGTCAGTATAATAGCTTAGGAGGTATTTCTTGCTCTTTTTATTTTCTTTTTACTTTATTATTTTATTATTATTTTAAGATGATTGAGTTTTTAGAATCTAAATCGAGCCTTAGTGCTCTTGAGTCTGTTAAGACCAAGGACACAAATTTGGATATTATTTTTGGGCATCAAACTATTGATATCGTCCGCTTTTTGGACGTGAATTTCTTTGGAAAGAAACCTCATTATATTGAAGGATTTTTGACACCGTCATATCTTTCGCCTAAGACTTCTTTCCCCATCCCACAATCTGTTTCTTCGGATGTTGATGAGAATTATGAACTATCTTATCATCCTAATCTGAAGTGGATGGATATGCCCAAATGGTGGCGTGTATCCAAAGCTAAGAAGGTTATTTGGAGACACCTCGGTGTTGATCCACAATCTGCAGAGCTTAATGACGACCACCAAAAGCACAAAAATCGAGAAAAATTCGAAAAACGTCGACAATCTCGAAATACCCAGAAATGGAAGGAAATTCGGAAGAAAGGGTTTATTCCCAAAGATCCGAAATTCAAGAAGATCAATTCAGTACAACCTCACAGTGCTAAAGTTAAAGGTCCCCTATATGAACCTTTTCATTATGGTACTCACCAGGTTATACGAGATGATTTGATTGATCTTGACTTAGATACTAACCCAGCTACTTTCAGAAAGGTAGCAGCGTTGGCGAAAGCTTATGATCTCAAACATCCTGAAAAGGTCACCGAATGTGCTTACAGGTACGTGTATCTCCTCGTACCACGTGTCACTGACAACACAGAGTGGGAATGTGTTTGTCAAGTTGTTCAAGAAACTGGTGAATTAAATGCCATGTTTTCGGAAAAAGCCTCCAGAGGTTTTATGCGAAAATATGAACCTAATTACTATTGGGACCAATACTCTATTGAGCCCCATGGTGATAATGAACAGTTAAATGAAGAACTTGCAAGCCAAAAATCGAGCTCCGATGCTACTATAGATCGGAATGCTTGTGCTGAAGCTTGTGCGACAAATCCCGTTACCGAAGAACAAAGAAAAGATATTCTCAAACAGGAACCAGTTATTGCTGCTCTTGATGAGATGTCTGAATCTGTGAAGGACGTACCGGAAGCCCAACAAGAACAAGTTGATACTTGGATGGGACATGCAGAAAATCTTCTAATTTTTGCATATCAAATGAACCGCGCCCAAAACTTACCTGATATGTTTGCAGCAGTCGCTGCTTACGTTAAGATGTATGTTAAGGGCAAGTCCGTTATCCACGAATTGTATAAACTTGTCAACGAATTATCACAATCAACCCCTGATGAGATCCAACCCCATGGATTAAGTGATAACATCGTCAATGGATGGGAACTTATTCGAGATCATATCATTTTTCGAAAAGTATCTTATCTTATCTCCGCTGCTATGTCACTTACTGTTTCCAGTATAAAAGAGATCACTTGGTCCCCTGGTGGTCTAAAGTTGATTCACATTGAAGCTGCAAAAGAACAACTAAAAGCTGTTGATCTTATTGATGCTTGTGTAAAGACTTTTGCCTGGATGACTGAAACAGGATGGCAATGTATGAAGGAGAAATCTTTAGCTCCGTTGTTGTATGGAAATCAGCGCATGAGAGAATTTAACATTTTGTTTAATTATGTCAGTGCTAATCTCGATGCTGCTATGGCAGGTAACCTTGATGATTTGGGAGGTTTTGAAAAGAAAACCGATACAGCTCTTGATTTAGTCTGTTCCCTTAAAAAGGTTAAACCTGATGGCACAACTGCCGAATGGCTTCAAAGGAAATATGAAGTCTTGGTGGAAGCTAAAGAACGTATTATTGCTAAGCGCAGAAATACAAACACCCGTTTTGCTCCTATTGGTTGGAGTTTGAGCGGTCCCACAGGGGTGGGTAAATCAACTCTCGCAAAGCTGACTATGTTGACTTCATTGAAAGCAATGGAATTTGCAGCAGATCCTTCTCGTATTATTACTTTAGATGAAGCTGACAAATACCAATCAACTTATACTTCCGATATTGAAGGAGTGTACATTGATGATTTTGCTAATATGATTGCACAATTTGCTGCTGGAAATGGCGATACACCATGTGGAAAACTTATTAAGTTTTTCAATAACATGGCTGCTCAAGCTATTAAAGCAGAAATTCAACAGAAAGGCGTTGTTTTCATTGATTTCAAATGTGGTGTTATTACTACTAACGTCAAAGATCTGGATGCTCGAAAATTTTCGAATTGTCCTGAATCCGTTCTTCGTCGTTTTAACCACGTTAGTGTTGAAGTGAAACCAAAATTCCGAAAACCAGGATCTGTTAGTTTAAACGCTAAACATCCTGAGATTAAGAAGAGTAAAGAAGGACTTCTTACCGATGTATGGAATATTACCATCGAAGAAGTTACTGCTTTTACTGCGCGAGAAGGCAGAGTGCAATACAAATTTGAGCCTATGACGACCTTTATTAATGGAAGGAAGCAGAAGTGTATTAATTTATCACTTCGCGAGTATCTTCAGGTCGTTGTTGAACAATCAAGATCGCATAAAGACACACAGAAAGATGTTGTCGACCGTGCTAAGGCTTTTGATTCGCTTGAATACTGCAAAACATGTTGCATGCCAAAACCAATGTGCGAGTGCAAGAAAGTGGAACCCCACGCTTTCGAAGTACTTGGAGATGTTGTTGCTGATTCGATTAAGAAAGGAGTTCAAGGCTATGTAAAGTCATGGGTATCTCCTATTTCGTTTCTCAATTCACTTATGGGCTACTCTCCCATTCGTAAATTGACGACTAATCAGTTAGCTAATGAAATTAAACAAGATCTCAATATATATGCTACCCCCTGGATAGCTGCACTCGCCCCATCCTGGTTCCACAAAACCAAGTACTTTCAAGGTGCTGTGGAAGGATGGCAAACATCCGCTGCTATGTATGACATGCGACGTCATTTACAGCGGGCCACTTTTCTCTCTGCTGCATGCTTAGGTTATTCTGCATACAAGAGAGATTGGATTATGGGTACATCATCTGTTATAGGTAGTACTGCTGCTGGTTGTTTTCTTTATGCTGGTTATTGTGCTAGGAAAATGGTCATTAGACAGGAATATCTACAAACACGTGATGCTCTCCCTGAGTATGTTAAGACCATTAGAGACGGATCTGTTCCAAAATTCGCTCTCATGTCTGCTACCTTGGTGATTGGTGTCAAATTATTGGATATCTGGAACAAGAATCGTATCGCGACTCACGCTCTGGATAACCCTGATGATATTGATCAATCGGCAGGATGGTTTCAAAAATGGTTTAGCAGTACCGGTTTCGAATATAAAGCCGCTACTGCTGTTAAGCATACTTCTACTTCTCAAGCTGTCGCAACTTTGGACAAAAATCTATGGTGGTGTGTTTTTACACGATCGGATGGTTCTCGTACTGCATGCAATATCGTTTCGCTGCAGAACGGAATGATTCTGATGCCCGACCATATTTTTTATCCGGACGCTGATATGAACAAGAAACCCTGCGACTGGGTTGAAGGTGTTGTTAGGCGTTCATCTAAAGGTGCTGGAGGAGTAATGAAATTCAAAGCTGATCGCAACACTTATTCTTACAATTTCGAAGAATTGGACTTACGTCTTGTTTATGTACCAAATCTTGATAATGTTAAGAGTAACTGGCGCTATTTGCCTTTAACTAAACCTACTGGAAATAGTATGGCTACTTTCTTCGTAAAGGATGCTGATGCTGTTACTTCCTCTGAGACTATCTGTTGTTCTATGGGAAATGCTTACCATCGTTATAGGAATTTTTACGGTGGATCATATCTTTCAACTCAGTCTAAGCGAGGAACTTGTATGGGAATGTTAGTTGCTGATCGCTCTGAACCAGTAGTTCTTGGTTTTCACGTCGGTGGATCACCCGACGGTCAAGGCTACTGCCAAACGTTAACTGTGTCGCGTTACCTAGAAGGTGTTACAGCTCTAGGCCGACAGGATGGTGTTGTCATTATGGCACAATCTGCAGAACTACCTAAACGTCAGTTGGGTCGTGATGTTCTTGTGTCAGACAAAATTCATCCTAGTAGTAAGTATATCGCTGGTTTGAAACCTGAGGCAGCTATTTCAGTCCTCGGTTCTACTAAATTACGTACTACTCAGAAAAGTTGTGTTCAAAAGTCTATTATTTCTGATGCGGTGACGGAAGTGTGTGGTGTCTCCAATAAATGGGGTCCACCACAACTGTCGCCAAATTGGCAGGCTTACAATGCAACTTTAACGCACATTGTTAATCCAGCAGATCAATTTGTGCCGAGCGATATCGAACGAGCTCGTCAAGATTGGTTAAAACCTTTAATTGAACTTATGAAAGGTTATGCTGGACCGGAAAACTTTTCCAAATTAACATGGAAGGAATCAATCATGGGAATTAGTGGAAAGCGTTTTATCGACGCCCTTATTATGAAAACAAGTATGGGTTTTCCGATTTTTGGTCCTAAGACAAACCATTTCGAGGAAGTTCGACAAGGAGAAAAACTTGTTGACCGAATTGCATCTGTTGAAGTTAAGGAAGAATTTGCGCGATTGATGAACTGTTGGAACAGTGGAGAACGTGGATACCCTGTGTGTTCCGCGACACTTAAAGATGAGCCTACACCTGTAGACAAATCTAAAGTGCGTGTTTTCCAAGCTGCTCCAATAGCGTTATCACTCGCTATCCGAATGTACTTTTTACCAATTGCTCGATTTCTATCATTGCATCCGTTGGTTTCGGAAAGTGCTGTCGGTGTTAATTCATTCTCAACTGATTGGAGTGAACTTATGGACCATGCTAAAAAATTTGCTAAAGATAAGAAAGTTATCGCTTGGGACTATTCCAAGTACGATGTTCGTATGAATTCTCAGATGACCTCTGCTGTGTTGCGAAGTTACATTGACTTAGCACGCGCTGGAGGTTATCCCGAAGAGGATTTGAAGGTCATGAACAATATGATCGCCGACATTGTACACCCCCTCATCGATTGGAATGGAACCATGATTATGGCTTTCAACATGAACACATCTGGTAATAACATTACTGTGAATATCAATAGTACAGCTGGATCTTTCTATGTTCGCATGGGATTTTTCGCTGTCTATCCACAAGCTCAAGATTTTCGAGAGTGTGTGGCCGCCATGACCTATGGTGATGATTTTCTCGGTTCTGTTCATCCTGATTATCGTAATTTTAACTTCGAAACATATCGTGTGTTTCTGGAAAAACACGGAGTTAAAATCACTTTGCCTGATAAAGGTGATAATACATGTGAATTCATGAACGAAGATGACGCAGATTTTTTGAAGAGACAGTCAAATGATATTGAAGGTGTGCCTGTACCTATCGGAAGGCTCACTGAAGATTCCATTTGGAAGTCTCTTCACAGCAATCTTAAATCCAAGACTGAAACTTCACGAAATGTTTCTATTTCTTGTATTGAGACTGCTTTGCATGAGTGGTTTGCTTTCGGAAAAGACCACTACAACATGCGCCTGGAACAGATGAAGGAGGTTTGCGCAAAGGCCAATTTGCCGCAGACTCCTGCATTCTGTTCTTATGAGGACCGTGTCGAACGCTGGCACGATCATTATGGGTCCTCGGGAGAGAGTTCGTTTCGTCAACAACTGGAAAAACCGTTTGATGGAAATGCATACACTTTCCTATTAGCTACTAATCCCGCCAGAGCAATATCTTACTGGGATTTTTACCATAAGGGAGAAACTGAAGAGCTCCTTTGTGGTCAAGATGTGTAATTGGATACCAATTACGTGAAATTTAGGCTTTACACATCTTCCATTCTTCAATTTATATATTACATTTTTATATCACGTTATTTTATATGTTTTGTATACTTATATATGTCCTGTAAATACTACTACCCCTTTGATGGGAAGCGGTCGTCTTGTTACCGAAAAACAAGAGAGAACACGTGATACTCCAAATCGCGTAGTCCTGGATGGGACGCTCTATAGTCTTTCAAGTTTTGCACTTGTTATGTCTTTAATCTCTTTACTTATTTCTTTGAAGAGACGAGATATTGAACCACAAAGTGCAGAAATGGGAACTATGGATACCGGGGACTCTGGTCCCCAAACAGGAACACCTGCTGCTTCTGAATCTCAACAGAATGTCGATTTCGCCGACGTACATCCTGGATTTGAAGACAGTAGAGCTAGTAGTGCTACCGATCCTCTTAGGACATCAAGTGATAAGGATGATGCCACATTGCAGAATTTCTTTTCACGTCCTATTAAGATTGCTGAGATTGAATGGCCAGTAGGCCCTGGCACATCGCAAGATATCACTCTAAATCCTTGGGAATTATATTTCGAGGATAGGAGAGTTATTAACCGTATTGCTAATTTCAAGCTTATGCGCTCACAGCTCAAAATTAAAGTCATGTTAAATGGTAATTCATTTTATTATGGGAGAATGTTGATGTCATATCAACCGTTGTTCACTTTGGACAACTCCACAGTGATTAGGCCTGGAATCATGGCTGATCTAGTGGAAGCTACTCAACGTCCCCACATTTATTTGAACCCTACGGAATCACAGGGAGGAGAATTGTTATTACCTTTCTTTACACCAAATAACATGATAGACATACCTAGCGGAGGGTGGTCAGATTTAGGTAGATTAACTTTATCTACCCTGCAGAATTTGAAACACGCTAACGGAGGAACTGATCCCGTTTCGATTTCGATTTTTGCATGGGCAGAAGATGTTCATCTTTCTGTTCTTACTCAAGCAGATCCTGAATCTATTGTACCACAATCCATGGAATATAAAGGTATTGTCTCGAAACCAGCTTCTGTTGTGGCGAAAGTAGCCGGTGCGTTATCCAACGTACCTATGATAAGTAATTTTGCTACTGCAACAGAAATAGGAGCTAGATCCATTGCTAAAATGGCTGCTCTGTTTGGTTTCTCAAAACCGTACCAACCAGAAACAATACCGTTTCAACCAGTGACGAGACAGTCTATGGCTGATACAGATGGGTGCGAGAATATTCTCAAACTTACTGTTGATACTAAGAATGAATTGTCTATTGATCCAACGATAGCTGGTGTTGATGCACGGGATGAACTTGTCATTAATGAGATAGCTTCACGGGAATCTTATTTGACCACTTTCGATTGGTCTTTAGGAACTCCTGTGGAGACACTTCTTTTTAATGTTGTTGTCGATCCTGCTGTTGTACACACTGTTTCTGGCACTTTTCCAGAACTCCATATGCCTGCTTGCTCTTTTGCTAGTATGCCTTTTGAGTTTTGGAGAGGGTCTATGAAGTATCGTTTTCAAATTGTTGCTTCAGGATTCCATAAGGGTCGTCTCAAGTTCGTTTACGATCCTGTTGGAACTCCTGTTACGGGCACAGCTGAATACAATACAGCCTACACTCAAATTGTAGATATCGCTGAACATAACGATTTCTGCATTGAAGTAGGTTGGGGCCAGACAACTCCTTTCAGAGCTCATCAGAACTTAGGACAAGGCGCCACTTCATACAATACCAATAGATTAACTTATCAGAGTTCGAATTTTAATTATGGTAATGGTACGTTGTCAGTTTATGTGGTGAATGAACTGACATCTCCGAACTCAACCGTGGACAATGATATCCAGATTAATTGTTTTGTGTCAGCTTGCGATAACTTCGAGCTTGCGTCACCTACCGATTACTATCTGTCACGTTTAGGTTTTCAGCCACCCACTGACCCTCAGCCAGGGTTGTTGATACCTGATGTGACAGACCCACTTGCACCGGATAACATTGAACCACAGTCATTAGAAATAGACTCAGTAGTAGTTGCTAATCCTCCTACCATTAATTCTATGGGACCTAGACAATCTTCGGATTCTTTAGTGAACAAGATTCATATGGGAGAGGCAGTCGCTTCATTTAGAACATTGTTGAAGCGATACAACTTAACCGAAATTCTTCTTGTGGATGAAGATGAATTTAACGGTACTGCCGCAGTAGTGCAATTCATACGCAATATGTTTCCACTAACTCCGGGTTATACACAGGCTACACCAGCCGATTCCAATGTTGTAGAAACTTTAAACAACGGGAATTATGTCTATTCTAAAATGACGTTAATGAACTACCTTGTCAAAGCTTATGGAGGTTGGCGAGGTAGTATCAGATATACGTCTGACACAACTTACAACGTTACTAATGATGCGAGTATCACATTTCCGTTGATATCTGACGCTACCTGGTCCGTTGGCCGAGTTACTTCAAACTTGGGTAACGGTAGTTTCTCGCGGAATAAGAACAGTGTAACATATCCGTCCTCTAGTAGTCTTGCTCGTACGAAATTCGATCTTTTGAACTTAAATCGATTTTCGGGGGGTATATCTGGTACTGCACGTTGGTCTACGAAAGTAAACCCAATAGCTTCATATGAAGTTCCCTATTATTCACAATACCGTTTTGCACCAGCGAAACGTGGTACTGTGTATACAGGGACTGATATTTATCAGCCTTCATTTGAGTTGTTGGGAACGTGTTTACCAGGATTACTGCCCTACTACGTATACCAGTACGTAGCAGCAGGTGAAGATTTTTCCATGATGTTCTATTTGTCTCCACCGATTTTTTACGAGCAAAGTCTCCCTCCAAACTAAAACTCTCATCAGAGAGTTATCATACCATACGACGTTGTGGATTAGGTATGATAGTTTTTCTAGTTTTGTATCAAAACTAGCGTTTTAGTACACCGAGAGCCCGGTGTAGCGGAATGATCGACAGATCATTTCGTTGGCAACTCTACCAGTTGATTCAAGTGCGTGAATTTTTACTAGTGGTATTGCCACTAGGTTTTATAAAATGCGCTCAACTTGTGTAGGATTGTCAGTATCCACGTACTACGAGACTGCATATAGCATAGGTTAGGAAAAACCCTTGGAACTATATGCAGCCTTTACTGGCG
>Ga0129332_1295476_pt1 | contig 9819 bp, 21 predicted proteins | sample CPBNA2_8_FD_109912 | JGI IMG/M metagenome (GOLD analysis project Ga0129332, IMG submission 109912) | Freshwater to marine salinity gradient microbial communities from Chesapeake Bay, USA - CPBay_Spr_31_0.2_RNA2 (Metagenome Metatranscriptome) | ecosystem: Environmental > Aquatic > Marine > Coastal... | reverse complement strand
TATGCCTGGTGACAATATTAAAATAAATGTTGAATTGATTGCTCCTATCGCTATGGAAGAGGGTCTTCGTTTTGCTATCAGAGAAGGTGGTAGAACAGTAGGTGCAGGTGTTGTATCAAAAGTGATAAAATAAAAATGAGCAGTAATATTGAAGTAATCAAAATATCATTAAAATCTTTTGATAATAATATCTTAAATAGAGCTATTACAGAAATAGTTTCTACAGTTAGAAGAACTGGGGCTACAATTAAAGGGCCCGTTCCTCTTCCCACTAAGATCAAAAAATTTACTGTTATTAAGTCTCCTCATGTGAATAAGGATTCTAGAGAACAATTTGAGATCAGATCTTATAAAAGATTACTGATTATTATACCAACCTTGCAAACTGTTGATGCTTTGATGAAGTTAAATCTTTCTGCGGGCGTAGATATTAAGATGTCAACAAAGTAATTATTTAGATAAAATGTTAGAATTAGCTGGTAAAAAAATAGGAATGAGTCATTTTTTTGACAAAAATGATAAGATGATACCTTTAACCTTTATAGAACTTCACGATACTGCTATAGTGGATGTGTCTAAAATTGATAAAAGTGGTAACTCTCTTACTTTGGTTGCATATAATAAAGCAAATAAGGATAAAAATATCCCAAAAAATTTATTAGGATTACTTAAAAAGAAAAAAATCGGTAACTATAAAAAAACTTTTGGTTATCAAACTGAAAAATCTCCAGAATATAAAACTGGCGATATAATTAATCAGTTTGATTTTATTAAAGAGGGCGACAAAGTTGCAGTTACTGGTGTTTCTATTGGTAAAGGTTTTGCTGGCGCTATGAAAAGACATGGTTTTGGTGGCTTGGAAGCTAGTCATGGTGTATCTATTTCTCATAGATCACATGGTTCTACGGGGCAATGTCAAGATCCTGGTAAGGTATTTAAAGGTAAAAAAATGGCTGGTCACATGGGGGCTTCTAAGATTACTGTTAAAAATTTAGAAGTTGTTGTTTTGGATCAAGAGAAAAAGGTTATTGCTGTTAAGGGTGCTGTTCCTGGGAGTAAAAAATCTGATGTATTTATTAAGGTAAATTACTAATCATAGATAGAGTAATATAATTATGGTAAAAATAAAAAATATTAATTTTAAAGATAGTTCTGTTTCTGATGAGGAAATAAAAGTAACTCATGAAAAATCTTCAGATGAATTACTTTCACTTTCTTTAAGAAGATATAGAAGTAATGTAAGGTCTGCAACTGCTAGAGTTAAAGAAATGTCAGAAATTTCTGGAACTACTGCTAAGCCTCATAGTCAAAAAGGTACTGGTAGAGCAAGACAAGGTAGTAGAAGATCTGTACAATTTAGAGGGGGTAGAACATGTTTTGGTCCTAAAGGTCGTATTTTTGAATTTGACTTACCAAAAAAAATGAAGAAAAAAGCAATTGCTGATGCTTTATTTTCTAAGATTGAAGATAAAAAATTATTATTATTATCTGATATCTCTATGGAAAAGCCTCAAACTAAAAATGTTGCTAAATTTATTAAGGATAATAAGATTGAAAATTCTGTTTATCTATATAATGCTGCCGATGAAAATAATAATTCATTTATTAAGTCAGCAAAAAATATAAAAAACTTTCACTGTAAATCTGTAGATTCTTTAAATATCTATGATTTATTTAGTTTTGAAAATATTATCTTGCAAAAGGAAGCTTTAGATAATATTGGTAAATATTTGGAAGTAAAAGCTTAAAATTAAAAAGAAATGTCGGATTATAACCAAGTAAAAGCTTTAATATATACTGAAAAAACCAACCCTATGATTGAGGATGGTATTTATTGTTTTAAAGTTGCTAAATCTTTAACTAAAGATGAGATTAAAAAATTGATATCTAATACTTACTCAGTTGATGTAGTTAGGGTTAATACCGCTAGCTATGATGGTAAGGTTAAGAGATTTAGAGGTAAGTTAGGTACTAGAAGTGGTTTTAAAAAAGCTTTTATTAAAGTGAAGAAAGACCAAAAAATTAATTTTCAAGATTAAGAGATGGCTATAAAGAATTATAAACCAGTAACACCTTCATTAAGAGGTCTTAAAACTATTGACAGATCTGATCTTCATAAAGGTTCTCCAATGAAGGTTCTTTGCTCTGGTTTGGTAAAATCTTCTGCTGGAAGAAATAACACTGGTAGAATTACTGTAAGACATAGATCTGTTGGACATAAAAAATTATATCGCTTTATTGACTTTAAAAGAGATAAATTTGATGTTGAAGCTTCTGTTGAAAGAATAGAATATGATCCAAATAGAACTGCTTTTATCGCTTTGGTAAAATATACAGATGGTGTTTATTCTTATATTATTGCACCTAATAAATTAAATATTGGCGACAAGATTAAATCTTCAAAAGATAAGGTTTTGGATATTAATGTTGGTAATGCTATGAGATTAAAATTCATACCTATCGGTACAATAATTCATAATATTGAATTGAAAGCTGGTAAGGGTGGTGCTGTTTCTAGATCTGCAGGTTCTTACTCGCAATTAGTTGGTAAGGATAATGGTTATGCTCTTATTAAGATGCAATCTGGTGAAATCAGAATGTTCTTATTAGATTGTATGGCAACTATTGGTGCAGTATCTAATGCAGATAATAAAAATACTTCTATCGGTAAAGCTGGTAGAAAAAGATGGCTTGGAGTTAGACCTACTGTTAGAGGTGTAGCTATGAACCCTGTTGATCACCCTCATGGTGGTGGTGAAGGTAGAACTTCTGGTGGTAGACATCCAGTTTCTCCTACAGGTGTATTAGCTAAGGGTAAGAAAACCAGATCTAAGAAAAAGTCAAATAGATTAGTTGTTAAATCAAGAAAGAAAAATTAATTAAATTATGCCTAGATCAGCTTGGAAAATACCTTTTGTCGATCATTATTTACTAAAAAAAGTAAAAGATGCCACGGAAGGTAGTGCAAAAAAAATTATTAAAACTTGGTCAAGAAGATCAACAATATTACCTCAATTTGTTGGTTTTACTTTTTTAGTTCATAATGGCAGAAAATTCATTCCAGTATTAGTTACTGAAGATATGATAGGCCATAAATTAGGTGAGTTTGCTCCGACTAGAATATTTTACGGCCACGCTGGTGATAAAAAAGTTAAGAAATAATTATGGCAACAAAAGAAAATAAAACATATTCAACTGCTTATTTACAATCAGTAAAAACTAGCCCATTAAAAGTAACTAGAGTTACTGGAGCTGTTACTGGTATGAAGGCATCTGATGCTGTAAAATATCTTTCATTTTCCAATGTAAAAATGGCTGGATATGTTAAAACATTAATTTTATCTGCTCTTTCAAATGCAGAAAATAATCACAATATGGATATCGATGAGTTATATGTCGATAAATTTGATGTTGGAAAAGCATTTACTTTAAAAAGAATGTCCCCAAGGGCAAGAGGTAGGTCAAATAGAATTTTAAAAAGGTTTACCAATATTAGGGTTTATTTAGCCGAGAAATAAATTAATTATTAAATAATGGGTCAAAAAGTTAATCCAGTAGGATTTAGAGTTTTAAAAAATAAAAAGTGGAATTCAGTTTGGTTTGATAAAAAGAACTATGCTAGTAATTTAATAAATGATATCAAGATAGCTGATTTTATAGAGAAAAACTATTCACATTGCTATATTGATAGAAATAAAATAATCATAGAAAGAACTTCTGATAAGCTAAGTCTTATTATTAGCACTTCTAGACCAGGTGTAATTATTGGTAAAAAAGGTTCCGATATTGAAAAAATTAGCCAAGAGGTTAAGAAAATTGCCAATATGGAGGTTGATGTTAAAATAACTGAGATTGATAAGCCAGATATTAATGCATCACTAGTTGCGCAAAATATTGCCAAACAGATTGAAAATAGGGCTAATTTTAAAAAAGCAATTAAAAGATCTATTCAGTCCGCGATGAAGCATTCTATATCAGGCATTAAGGTTCAATGTTCTGGAAGATTATCGGGAGCTGAAATTGCAAGATCTGAAAGTTATAAGGACGGATCAATACCATTACATACTTTAAGAAGTGATATTGATTATGCGATTGCAAATGCCAATACAACTTATGGTATTATAGGTATTAAAGTTTGGATTAATAAAGGGTAGTATATAATTTAGATTAAAATGTTAACACCAAGTAAAACAAAATATAGAAAGAGTCAAAAAGGTGGTAAAAAGATAAAAGGTAATGCTACATCTGGTGACAAAATATCATATGGTTCTTTTGCATTAAAAGCTCTTGATTCTGGAAAAATAAACTCTAGGCAAATTGAGGCTGCAAGAAAAGTCATTACTAGATATATGAAGAGAAAAGGAAAATTCTGGATTAGGGTTTTTCCTCACACTCCCATTACAAGAAAACCTGCTGAAGTTAGAATGGGTTCTGGTAAGGGTAGTGTAGAATTTTATGCTATGAATATTAAGCCTGGGAAAATTATTTTTGAGGTTGATGGCGTTCCTGATGATGTTGCAGCGCAAGCATTGGAAAAATCATCTGGTAAATTACCTTTTAGAGTTAAGGTAATTCAGAGAGTTTACTAAATTATATTTTAATAAAAAGTAAAACAACTTTTTATTAGATTCTAAAGTGAAGTCTATTTTGTTAAAAGTAATTAATTAAAATGAGTTGATTTTTGATTAATAGCCTTTATATTTTGAAGATTGCGGTTTTTTTAGCTGTTTATAAAAAATTATGACTGAAGACAATATTAAGAATAAAGATTCAATTAAGGATTTACTGGCGGATGTTGCCTCTAAGAAAAAAGAGTTACTTACTCTAAGAGTTAAGAGGTCTGCTGGTGCTAGTGTTGATGTTAAAAGATTTGGGATTTTAAAAAAAGAAATCGCTAGATTATTGACTAAGATAAATTTAAAAAAATAATGCGAGTAGAAGTATTAAATATTATTGATGATAGTACTGTAAAAGTGATTTCTGTTATTAGAAGACAGCATCCAAAATACAGGAAATTTATCAATATAAAAAAGAAATATTTAGTTGATAGTAATGACATTAAAGTTACTGTCGGTGATAAGGTTGAGATCGTTGCATCAAAACCTATATCAAAGAGAAAAAGGTGGAAAATATCAAATATAATAAAATAGATTAACTATGATTCAAATGCAGACCAAGCTCAATGTTGCTGATAACTCTGGAGCTAGAATGGTTAGATGTATAAAAGTTCTTGGTGGCAGTAAACATATGATAACTGGTATATCTGATGTTATAGTAGTTTCTGTTATTAGTGTTATTCCTGGATCTAAAGTAAAAAAAGGTCAAGTAATGAAGGCTGTTATTGTTAGAACTAAAAGCCCTATCTCAAGAGATGATGGTAGTGAGATTAGATTTGACGATAATGCTGTTGTTTTAATTGATAATAATAGAGAACCTGTTGGTACCCGTGTATTTGGTTCTATTTCAAGGGAAGTTAGAAAAAAAGGATTTTTAAAGATTTCCTCACTTGCTTCAGAAGTTTTATAGATATGGCAAATAAATTTAAAAATAATGATTCAGTAATTGTAATATCTGGATCTAATAAAGGAAAAAAAGGTAAGATTTTAGAAATATTGGGTGATCATGTTATAGTTGATGGAGTTAATCTGGCAACCATACATAAAAAACCAACATCTAATTCTGCCGGTGAAATAATTAAATCACCAAAAAAAATTCATAAATCTAATATTTCTCATATCGAGAATGACAAGGCTGTAAAGGTTAAATTTGTTGTTGAGGGCGGAGAAGGAAAAGATTTTAAAAGAAAAGCTAGAGTTTCTAGAAAGAGTGGTAAAAAAATAGATTAGTAATATGTCTTATACAAAAGAGCTTTATAATAAATCAAAAAAAGATATACAGGAAAAATTTTCCCTAAAAAATGTAATGGAAATTCCTGCTATTAAAAAAGTTAGTATTAATGTTGCAATTAAAGCTACAGATAGTAATAAAAACATTTTATCTTATATAGAAAAAGAATTATCGCTAATTGCTGGTCAAAAGCCTGTTGCATCTATTGCTAAAAAATCAATTGCTGGCTTTAAATTAAGACAACATTCTGTTATAGGATATTATGTTACCTTAAGAAATAAAAAAATGTATGAATTTCTTGATAGGCTAATTTATGTTGCCTTACCAAGAATTAGGGATTTTAGAGGTTTACCTCCAAAATCTTTTAATGATAGCTACCATTATAATTTTGGTATAGCTGACCAAAGTGTATTTTTAGAAGTAGATTTAGATAATATTCTAAAAACATTTGGTATGGATATTAATATTGTAACAAATGCAAAAAATAAGGATCAATCTTTATATTTATTAAAGAAGCTTAATGTTCCTATTAATGCTAAAATTAATTAGATAGATAATGGCAAAAAAAAGTGCTATATTAAGAAATAATAACGTAAAAAAACTGGCTGATAAATTAGAGTCAAAGAGAGATAATTTACGTAAAATAGCTAATAATTTAGATGAATCTTTTGAAAATAGATTAATAGCTATGAAAAAACTCTCAGAACTTCCGAGAAATGGTTCTAAAGTTAGAATCAGAAAAAGGTGTGAAATTGACGGTAGGCCAAGAGGTTTTATAGGTTATTTTGGTATGTCTAGAATTAATTTTAGACATTATGCTAATTGGGGCAGAATCCCTGGTGTTAAAAAATCAAGTTGGTAATTTTATGAGTTTTACAAATCATTCAGTATCGGATTTAACTACTATAATAAGAAATGGTTATATAGCTAATCGCGACTTTGTTTCATCTTCAGTATCTAAATTGCGTAAAGGTATTTTAGATATATTAAAAGAGGAAGGTTATATTCTTGATTATATCGAGGAGGAGAAAGGTAATTTTAAAATATTTAAAATATTTTTAAAATATCATAATAATAGACCGTCTTTAAAAGAGATAAAGGTTTATTCTAAGCCTGGAAGAAGGCATTATTGTTCTTATCAGGATGTTCCTGTAATTAAGAATGGATTGGGTGATTGTGTTATTTCAACTAATAAGGGTTTAATGACTGGCTATAAAGCTAAGACATTATCAGTTGGAGGAGAAATTTTATTTTCAGTATTTTAATTATGTCAAGAGTAGGTAAGTTACCAGTTCAAATACCAGATGATGTAAAATTTAGTTTAGAAGGTGATCTTCTAAATTTTACCTATAAGGATAAAGTAAGATCTTATAAATTATGCCGCAATATTTCTGTAGAGCATAAGGATAATGCTATTACATTCATCAAGAAGAATGAATCAAAGCAAGCTAGATCTGAATATGGAACTGATCGTAGTAATGTATTTAATATTGTAAAAGGTATAAAAGAAGATTTTATAACTGAATTAGAAGTTACTGGTGTTGGTTATAAGTTTGATATAAGCAAAGGTTTAATTATTTTTTACCTTGGATATAGTCATGAAATATTTTACCCTTTACCAAATTCTGTTATAGCTGAATTTAAAAAACCAAATATTTTAGTTTTAAAATCTTCTAATAAGGAAATTTTAGGACAAGTTTGTGCTCAGATTATGTCTTTTAGAGAGACTGAGCCATATAAAGGTAAAGGCATTAAGAAAAAAGGCTCTATTATATTAAGAAAAGAGGGCAAGAAGAAATAATTTTGACATTTTAATTATGACATTTTTACAGGGAAAAGATTTAAGAAAGAACAGATCAAAAGTAAAGCTAAAAGCAAGAAATAAATCAAATAGATCTATTATTGCTGTTAAGAGGAGTAACAAGAATCTATATGTTTATTTAAAATCATTAGATGGGGTTGTTATTGAATCATTTTCTTCTAAGTTGATTTCTGACACGGATAGAAAAAAATTAACAGGTCTTGAAATAGCTACTTTAGTTGGTGATAAATTCGCTGAAAAATGTAAAAAAAATAACAACTTAAAAGATCAAACTTTTGTGTTTGAGAAGGGTGCTTATAAATATTTCGGAAGAGTTAAAAATGTTGCTGAGGCATGTCGTAAAGCTGGAATATTATTATAATTAATTATACTAGTAATGGTAAAAAATAACAAAGAAAAACCTCAAAATGAATTTACCGAGAAATTGGTAATTGTAAAAAAAGTATCTAAAACTGTTAGAGGTGGTAAAAATTTCTCTTTTTCAGCTCTGGTTGTAGTTGGTGATAAAAAAGGTCGAGTTGGTTATGCTAAGGGTAACGCTAGAGAAGTTATGGATGCCAGAAGAAAGGCAACTGAAGCAGCGAAAAAAAGAATGGTTAAAGTTCCTTTAAAAGAAAATAGAACTATTCATCATGATGTTACAGCATATTCTTCATCTGCAAAAGTTCATTTAAGAATGGCTCCTATGGGAACGGGTGTAATTGCTGGTGGCCCAATGCGTGCTGTATTTGAATGTTTAGGTATATCTGATATTGTTACCAAATCTATTGGTAGCTCAAATCCTTTTAATATTATAAAAGCAACTTTTAAAGCTTTGGATGAAGTTTCATCTCCTAGAATTGTTGCTGAAAGAAGATCTAAGGATGTGTCAAGCATTGTTGAAACTAGAAATAAATTCTTAAGTTAATTTTATTATGGATAACATTTTAGAAAAAAAAATTACTGTTACTCAAATTAGAAGTAAATCTAAATTAACAAAAAAACAAAAAGCTAATTTAACTGGTTTGGGTTTAAAAAAAATTGGAAGTGAAGTAACTTTTCTTTGTTCAGAAGAAAAAATTGGTATGATGAATAAGGTTTTACACCTAATTAATATAAAATTGGCTTAAATTATGTCTTTAAATTTAAAAAATATTACATCTTTAAACAATAAGAAGAGAAAAAGAGTAGGTCGTGGTATAGGATCTGGAACCGGTAAAACTTGTGCTAGAGGTGTTAAAGGTCAAAAGTCAAGATCTGGTGTTGCTATTAAATCTTTTGAAGGTGGTCAAACTGAAATATGTCAAAGAATGCCTAAAGTTGGTTTTTCTAGCCGTAAGGTTAATAAATATGAGGTTTTGAATCTTGATTTGATCAAAGCATCTATTGCTAAACATAAGAATAAGGATAGTATTATTACTAAAAAAACATTAGTGAATTTTGGTTTAATTAAGGATGAGTCTGAAATTATCAAAGTTATTGCAGGTAGATCGAAATTTGATCTTAAAGTTACCATTGAAGCTGATTTATTTTCTTCAACAATCGAGAATTTAATTAGCAAAGAGGTTAAAGCATAATTTTAGATAATAATTATCTATTATAGCTTTAAATTTTAACAAAATTGACGATATTTTTCTTATTTCTATCTTTTGTTATTTTCTAAAAATTTTCAAATTATTAATTTCATTCATAAATAGTGAATAATCTTAAAAATAAAATATTATTTACAGTTTTCATATTATTGATATATCGTTTTGGTACTTTTATACCGATTCCTGGTATCAATGCTGATATTGTTTCAAATTTCTTTAATAATGAAGGGGGGAACATATTCGGGATGATAAATCTTTTCTCTGGAGGCGCTTTAGAGAGAATGAGTATATTTTCTTTAAATATTATGCCTTATATTACTGCATCTATTATTATGCAGCTAATGTCTTCTATGAGCAAGTCTTTGGCAGCATTAAAAAAGGAAGGTGAATATGGTCAATCAAAAATAAATCAATATACAAGATATTTAACAATATTACTGGCTTTATTTCAGGCTTTGGGTATTTATTATGCATTATCTAATTCTAGTGAATCTATGTTTATATCAGATTCTCAAATATTCTTATATACAACGGTAGTTAGTCTTGTTGGTGGTGTTGTGATGTTAATGTGGTTTGGTG
>Ga0129332_1042917_pt1 | contig 9840 bp, 2 predicted proteins | sample CPBNA2_8_FD_109912 | JGI IMG/M metagenome (GOLD analysis project Ga0129332, IMG submission 109912) | Freshwater to marine salinity gradient microbial communities from Chesapeake Bay, USA - CPBay_Spr_31_0.2_RNA2 (Metagenome Metatranscriptome) | ecosystem: Environmental > Aquatic > Marine > Coastal ... | reverse complement strand
GGCTATTTTCCCTGTGCAACTCGCGACCCGCGTAGTACATACCTAGCGATGGCTGTCCCCAAAGTATTAACTTGACTCGTGCATAGCTAGTTGTTCATACCTTATGAACTGTGCAATATTTAACCCTAAATATTCGTAATATCAGAAGCAAGCGTTGATTGATATTATCTTTATTTATTGTCTATTTTTAAGGACCTTTTCTCTCTTAATTTACACATGCAATTTTATTTATTTTAGTGAATTGTATAGCGTGTATTCTTTCAAGACGCGTCGTAGATTTTAAAGTATATATGGACGTATTATTTACCGTATTAATATTATTATTTTCTCGCTTATTTGTAACTGCTTTGTCTCTGCATTTTCATTTTGCCTTTGATTCAAAGAAACGTAAGTTTGTGAATTTAATTCTATTTTTATTGTAAATGTATCACACTTATATATGATAGAAGAATTGATCCCCAGACTGTTCTCCGAAGCATTAGGTACTACGATCGTGACATTTAGTCGTACCCTAGTGTTGATACTATCAAAATCTTGGATAAGAAGGAAGTGAAGTTATACTTGAAACTTTTTGATGTAATCTTTAATTGTGTATTTTATATGTTTTAAGGATGATAAACCAAATATTAGTTTTAAGTTCGGATGTGGTGCGTAAGCTCTATCCACCCCTTTTTCTATGATGAAGTCTACTTATGATCGAATCCATGGAGATGCGTCTTTAAACCAAACCTACCTAACTACCAACCCTATGAGTTTACCTCTAGGTTGGGGCAACGATTCTGAATCTCTCGGACCAATGATAATGGACTCGCTTGTAAAGCAAACTATTCGTGTTTATGACACGATTGCTCACCCTCGTTTGTCCCTTGCTGAATCCTCCGCTCTCGAACTTCTTAGGAAAATAAATACCGAAGCTTTTGATATTATGGATATGACTGCATTTTCATACTATCAACATCTTCCCCTATTTAAGTTTTCTAAGAAACAAGACCGTGTTAACTGGAATTCCATTGTTACTTTGTATAGAACCTGGTTCATAAACTCCCCTGTTTATGACTCATGGATCAAAGCAAACGACTCAACGAAATTCTATTTAGATGATTTAGACAAGTTCTCTTCCCCCGCCTCTCGTCAACATGCCAACACATTCCTCGTTCGACAAGTTGAATCACCCACTCCATTTTGTTCTACCCTAGAAGAAATTGGACGTGTGATTCGCTTTAAGAACGGATGTGTTGTTCGACACCATGCTGCCCTCGACAAAATCACTGTAGAGATCGACCGATCTTTCCTGCTTATGTTAGCAGGAGATATCGAATCGAACCCTGGACCCGTGATGTCAAAGTTTCGCGACGAAGATAAGGAAAAGAAACAATACCAGAAAGTAAAACAACTGGAAAAAGAAATTGCTAAACTCCGCAAAGCTCAAACGAAACAAAACAACTTTATACAACGACAAATTGAATTGGAAAAACGTGATCGACAGAAGAATCGAAAAGAAGTCTCAGATAACAAACGTTATGCTGAAGGACTTATATCAGACATTCGTACGTCTGCCTCAGATTTAGCTACTAATTTAGGACCAACCATGCACATGGCACAAGAAGCTTTTGCTTCTTTGCTAGGTGCTGGTGAAGAATTGCGTAACATTTTCAAAATTCCCAATCAATATGATGTACTTGGTGTATTAATTTCTATTTCCTCTATTTGCTCTGCTCTTACGGAAAAGAAATTACTCAATGTTACTATGCATTGTATACAACTCGCTCGTCAATTAGGTGTAAACCTATCAGATATAGTAAATTTAGTTCCCACAATAGAAGAAGAAGAAATCTCGTTCCGTGGTGTTTCCACGCTAAGCTCAGCATATCCCGACCACTTTGTTGCTCACAGCTTAGTGACGGATATGTTTAAGACTGCCACGACTCAGACTCAACTTCTCCCATTTGCTGGATTTATGGCTTTCGCCTTAGGTATTTTTGACCTACTCTGCTCTGGAGATGTACCCTCTCCTGTGACTATGTCAAAACATTTCGCTGCTGTAGGACGTGCCGCTCAAGGTTTTCGCTCTGTTAAGGACCTGTTCACATGGATAACCGACTATTTTTCTCAGTTATACTATACTACCGTGTATGGTTTAACAGAAGAAGAATACTTATTCATGGATCAGTTCCCACAGTTAGAAAAGATTTATGCTGCCTCTAAGATAGTTGATGAACTCACTCGAACCGAAATCGATGCTTCTGCAAGCATCGCCAACCAGATCTTGTCTATGAATAATCAGTTAAATGATTATGCATACCAAGCTAGTAAGATGAATTCACGACCGAATCAGACTCTAATTTCTACTATCCAACGAAGAATTAAGGATAAAGTAGAATTTGCTCAACATAGCCCTGCTCGTAGTCATACGATCAGAACCGAACCTACCGCCTTTTATCTTTATGGACATCCTGGTGTAGGAAAAACCGTAATGACTGCTGTACTCAAAGCTCGTATCTTTAGAAAATACTTATTGAATAAAGGTATTAAATTTGAATCCTGCTCTTTCGCCCGACATGCTAAGAATGAATTTTGGGAAGGTTATACTGGCCAACCCATAATAGAATTAGATGATTTTGGAAATATAATTGATTCCCAGATGAAACCCGTAGAAGAATATGAAGAATTAGAATATATGGTAAATACTGCTCAGTATCCTCTCAAGATGGCTGAGCTCAAAAGTAAAGGTGTAACCAACTTTACCTCAGACTTTATTCTCGCCTCCTCAAACCAACTGTATCCTGAGATCAAACATTTGACTGATCCAGGTGCCGTTTTCCGACGTTTCCATGTTTGGGCCGAAGTTGTAATTAACCCCGAATATGGAAGAGCCATAGGAAAGGATAAGATGGGTTTACCATATTATTCTTTCGACAAAGAAGCTGCCGCTGAACATCTTGGTAAGAACCCCGAAGATATTCCTCCTCTCATGACTGAACATTACAGAATAAACCTTTATTCTGTATCTCACAACAAGCAAACCGGAACCGCTGACGTCAAAAAGATCTCTGGAAAACAACAGATCAGTTTTGACGAATTCTGGGATTATTGTACTGAAAAGTACGACGCCCGGAAAGCGAGTAACGAAAAGTTAGCCAATGCCATTAGAGAAGAAGCTGGCATTGCTACTCCCGAAGCTCCCAACACCGAACAGGTGATCATGGACAAGTTTGATAAAATTTTCAACCCTGAAAAATTTTTGAAAGCTGTCGCTGATCAAGCCGATACGTTCGTTGATGCTGAATCCGAAGATGAAAAAGAAGATGAAGAATTCGGCTGTATCGACTCATTTGCCGAAAAACACAACCATCTGGCTGATTTGACTGCCAAATTCAATGCGTATAGAACTGCGTTTCATGACAGGTTGACCACGCTGTATTCTCAGCTGACAAAGACTGCTCAAGCGATCGGGAACAAATTCCTGACTATCGCTCAATTTCTGCTGTCATTTTTCAGAAATTTGACCTCTAAGACCTATGACTACCTACCTAGTGTACCAACTGCCGCTATCCTCGCCTCCGTGTGTGCAACACTCGTTGCGGTGATGGGTGTTTGGTACACTGGCCTATTTTGTAGCCAGCCCTCTGACAACTGTAACTCTTGGTGCGAATTTGCTTGTTCGCCTAGCAATATTAGCGCGCCGTGCGGTCTTTGCAAACCGTGCAAGATCGTGGACTATCCCGAACAAGGAAACATGTGCTACCATTTCCTCGACCGAATCGCTGTCAAGCAAGTCCGAAAGGAATTGCTTGACTGCGGTCTGGACGAGGATATTCTCACATCCACAGTCCACCGACTCTGGAAAGACCGACTCACCGCTGCTGAAGAAGTACCGTACGCCGAAGCAAGAATTTACGACACACAACCCGCTGCAACAAAATCCTCTAGCTATGCGCAAAACGTATCTGAACAATGTTCGATATTGCGCTTGGCCAGTGAAGGCTTTGTTGCTCGCGAGTTTCAAGACTCGTTCTATGTGATTGGACATCTGTGTAAGAAGAATTGTGACTTTTGCCCGCAATGGCGAAAAGAAACACATCATCTTAAAGATGCCCAGCATTGCATGGAATTTGCTAACCGTGTTGTAGACGCTGCTCGACCCTCTAGTCAGCGAGCCTACGACACTCACCCTGCTGCTGTACGCTCGCGAAATTTCGCACAACGTACTTACGACCCTAACCCTGTAGTTGCAAAACATACTCGGTTTGCACATGGTTACGTTGATGCTGTAACACCCATCCATATCGGATGTGTGAAATATGCTCAACGTGATCGTGTTCGAATCGAACAAACTACTCAGACTCTGCTAAACAATTCTGTTTGGATCCAAGCTGTGGATGGAAACGGAATGGCCAGTAGAAGTAATGGTGTGTTCTTAGTTGGACGCACCATGATAACTACTGCTCATACTGTTCTTAATCCCCCAGTGGAAGACCCGATACGGACGTTGATCATCAGAAACCCCTACTCTGATATCCCTGCTATCTCAGTCCCCTACAAGGACTGTCAAATCTCTCAACTGAAACAATTAGATGGATCTCCTTTAGATCTAGCTCTAATCAGTTTCCCGCCCGTTGTTCCTAGCCGCCCTAGGATCATCAGCAAGTTCATTGATGCTAATAGCTTGGATTTCTTGAAGGAAGGCTCCATGGTGTTTTCTGGATTCTACGAAATCAACAATCGTACGATTGTCCAAGAAAAACACCCTGCGAGCTTCTCTGTCTCAACGAAAGCTACCGAGTACTATTTGCATCCTCCAGGTACGTGTCCTAAGAACAAAGACATGTGCACTTGCCCCATCCGCATTGGAAACCACATCGACTATGACCTTGAAACTCAGAAAGGTATGTGTGGAGCTTTGCTCTCCATCCAAAACTCTCTGATTCACTCAAAGTTGATTGGCTTCCATGTTGCTGGAGGAGCTGGCGCTCTTGCATTAGGCGCCTTAACAACGCGTCAATTACTCGAGTCCGCTCTGAAAGAACACGTCGAAGCTTTTGGCATTCCAAAACAATACCTCATTGATGGAAGGTTGCCGTACACTCAGAGCTGGGTTGATCCTGCTTATCAATCTAGCCTCCTGAGTGTCGGTGACTGTTTATCAATAGGTACTGCCAGAGCTCCGTCCGCTCCCGTGAAGACCCAATTGGCTCCTTCCCTGATCTTCGATCAAGTCCAAGAACACGTTACCAAACCAGCCTTTTTAAGGCCTGTGATGGTAGACGACGAACTTGTAGATCCTATGGAAAAAGGTATCAAGAAGATCATGGGAGGACAGACGTACATCGATTCTGACCTTCTCGAAATTGCTGCTCATGACGTGTTCCAAGGTTTTGGCTTACCCCAAAACGGAACAGGAATCGTGCACTCTTACGAGGAGGCCATAGTTGGTGTCGAAGGAGACCCGTACAAGCGACCTATTAATCGTACTACCTCTCCCGGATACCCCTACAACCTCAACAACAAACACAAAGGAAAGACTGCTTTTCTCGGATCTGACGAAACCTACATTTTGGATCATCCAGTATTAAAAGCTGATGTTCTTGAATTGTTGGACAATTCTCGTAAAGGAATCCGAGGAAGTGCTATTTCCCTCGCTACTCTCAAAGATGAGAAACGACCTATCGCCAAGGTTGATGCTGGCAAGACTCGTGTATTCGAAGCTTGCCCTCAACACCTTGTCATTGCTATTCGACAGTATTTTCTGGACTTCTCAGCCCACATAATGCGAAACCGAATTGACAATGGCATCGCCGTTGGCATCAACCCCTATTCATTGGAATGGACCAAACTTGCCCATCGTTTGCTTGAGAAAGGAAACCACATGATTGCTGGAGATTTCTCCAACTTTGATGGTTCTCTTCTCATGCAAATTCTGGTAAAGATTTGCGACAAGATCAATGAATGGTATGGTGATGGACCTGAGAACGCTCTCATTCGCTCCACCCTATGGGAACACCTGTGTAACGCAGACGTTCTCGTAAAAGGTGAAGTGATTCGACAGACACATTCTCAGCCTTCCGGCAATCCGCTTACTGTCGTTATAAATTCTATTTTTAACGCCATCGTAATGCGCATTGCCTACCTCAAACTCAAGAAAGAGCAAGGGTTGCCTGGCACCTGTGATTATCGGAAACATGTGAACGAAATCATTTACGGCGACGATGACATCAAAAGTGTCTCTGCCGACGTACTTGGTTGGTTCAATCAACTGACAATCACAGATGCTCTTGCATCTTTCGGTCTCACCTACACAGATGAGACAAAAACTGGCAACATCCTTCCTTGGAAGACTCTGCAAGAAACTGCTTTTCTCAAAAGAAAGTTTGTGATTCAGAATGATGGAACTTTCATGGCCCCCATGGAAATCGAAAACATTCTGGAAATCACAAACTGGATTCGCGGAAAAGCAAAGCGAGCCTCAACCATCGAAAACTGCGAGCAAGCTCTTATGGAACTTGCTCTCCATCCAAAACAACAATACGATTATTGGAGTAATCGTATCAGAGAGGAACTAAGAAAGGTTGGAATAAATTATTTCACCCCGACTTGGTTCGAGAAGATGGAAGAATATAGATACAACCGTGATCTATATGAGCGTACCGAATACGTTCCCCTCTGGTAACTTCAATTAAGAATGTGATCTTATACTAGTAAATCAAAACTGGGATACTTACTTATATACTGCTATTCTTTCTTATTCATAGAGTGTGGCTGTGCTCTGGTGATACAGCTCCCGAATTCAAGGAGAATAATCATCTACCCTTGTCTTATTACATGATTGCTACCCAATACGATCAAGACCAAAACACTAATGTGGATTCGACACGCGGAAATCTTCTTACAGATGTCCAAATGTCAACTGAATCCATCCCTATGCCATCTAACGTCACACAGATGGCACTTAATGATGTGACACGACACGAAATTATGAGCATTCTCGAACGCCCAGTCAATCTTGGAACCTTTGACTGGACTTCCGCGGATGCTGCTATTCCGATTCAACTTTCTCCTAGTGCTTATGATGCTGATACTGTAAACTATTTGAAACAATTAAATTTTCCTCAAGATATATTTGATAACTCTCCAATAGTTGTAGATAAACTCAAAAACTACCAATATATGAAAGCTGATATAGAAATAGAAGTTAAGATTAATGCCCAACCTTTCTTACAAGGTGCTCTTATGCTTGTATATAATCCTTATTATAATCAAACTGGAGATTTCAGGCGCAAGGGAACTCGTTTCCTTGCTTCTCAAACCTCGTGCCCCTATAAGATAGTTAGTATAGAAGAAGGGAACAGTCTTAAAATTACTTGTCCATATGCCAATATCTACGATCTTTTCGATCTTGGCAATTCGGATAACCAATTTGGTACTGTTTTCCTTTATGTCTTTTCTACTTTGTTAGGACCTACTGCTTCTGAAAGTGCAAAATACACTATTTTCGCTCGTTTCGTCAACCCAGTCTTCTTTGTTCCAACTCAAAACGATGTTATTTCTAAAGCACGAGATGCTCACGACATAAAACGTTTACAGAACAAAGGATACCGTGTTGCCCAAAACGATGTGAAACCCGTTTCTGCACCTGATACTGGAGAAGTCGAGACACCCGGTCCGGTTTCTAAAATTGCTAGTGGAGTCACGACTGTAGCTGATGTGCTTTCCGGTGTACCACTCATCGGGAAAGTTGCTTCAACTGTAGCGTGGGTTTCACGAGCGATTGGAAAAACCGCCGCGTCTTTCGGCTGGTCCAAGCCAACCTCTATTATACCCCAAGCCAAAATGGTAGTCAAGCCTAATCAGACTTTGATCCATACCGAAGGAAACGATGATTCAACAACACTTGCTCTTATACAAGATAATGGTATTGATGGATCTTCAATGATTCCTGAAAGTAAGGATGAAATGTCACTTGAATACATTTTTGGCCGTCCCAATTTCTTTCACGCCCAAACTGCTCCACAATCATTGTTTTCAGGGCGCAAGTTAATGGCGAAATGGGAAGTTTCACCCCTTTCCGAGTATCAATATGGAAATAATGATACTAGCCAAACTATGTTCCTTGGAAGTTTCGCTTATGCTAGCATGATGGGTACTCTATGGCGAGGCACAATCAACTATGATGTTATGGTAGTGAAAACCCCATATCATCAAGGTCGATTTGCCGTCGTCTTTCTCCCCGAAACTAACCTCGAAGATGTTCCCACAAGTCTTGGTGAACTTTTGAATACAAACTACAATGTTGTTTGCAATTTGAAAGATCGACAAGATGAGATGGGTAGAACTACATTTAGAGTTTCAGTTCCGTTTATATCCAACACTCCGTGGAGAGAAACTTACAAAAGAAACACCAGTAAAACCAATCCTGGTCCCGATGCTACTACATTGGACACCAAGACAGGATGCTTAGCCATTTATTCTCTGGTTGATTTATCCAACCCTCCCACTGTTTCTGGTTCAGTAACATTTTACGTAGCCCACAGTGGAGGAGAAGATTATCAAATCTCCAGACCTGTAATGAATCTAGCTCCTGGTTTCCAGAATCGATACGCCCAATCTGATGTTGGTGCTGTATTTGTTCCTGAAGACGAAAATTTGCTGGTTCCTAGTTCGCGTACACAAGACGTTACAGCTCAAACCACAGGTGAATATTTTCAAAGCCTGCGTGCCTTTATGAAGCGATTCAACTTTTTGGCTTTCCTTAGTCAAACCGAAATATTCGTTGGTCTTAAAACACGTTCGTTTCACGAAAATCCATCCAATGGTGTGAGAAATATGTCCCGTCTTAATTTCACGGACGAGGTCTCTCCCTCCCCATGGTACATGACATCTTTCTTGTACCGTTTTTATAACGGATCTTCAATGCTGAAGATTCTACCCCCACAAACAGGCATGATAACTGAAGGTTATTTGCGATTTGATGAGTCTCTAGTAGATCAAACTATCATTGACAGAACTGACGCTATTGGTCAGCCCATCTTTCAACAATTACAAGCAGTGTCTTGTGCCTACGAAATCCGCACGCCGTATTATCGAGGTATTCGATGTGACGTTGTAGATTCAACCCAAACTCCTGTTCTTGGAGACGTTCGCACTTGCATTCGTTCTCAGAACAGGGGAGGGTTTGGAAATACCAGCGCTCCTTCTTACCTCTATGAAGCGGCAGGCGACGATTTCAACTTCTTCTTCATGATCGGTCCACCACCTATGATGGACATCAAGAATGTGAAGAACGTCGCCTCCTTTCCAACTGGTACAAATCGTACTGTGTTAACTGCAAATGCCTCTAACAGCACTATCTCTTCTGGTCGATACAACGTTTTCCCCGTTGTGTACAACCCATTGATAGCACCGAATAGTGGTTTCCACAATATCACAGATTCGACACTGGATACTATTACTATCACCTACGACGATGGCTCTTTCTCCGAAACTAAAGTTACGGATTGCCTTGTTGGAGATGATGGAACTAATAGCTCTCTAAGTATTCCCTATGATACGGCAAAGACTGTGGATCTGCTAACGACTGGTAAGTCCATTCAAGCAATCCCAAAATTTACCATCATAGATAATGCACCTAGTGTACCATAATTCTCCCAAGCCCGAAACATTCACAAAATGTGGACAGGCTCCAGGTAGAAGGTCGTCGCGCAATTTAAAATCATTGCGTCACTTAAAATGATTCGCAGCTATGCGAACTCCTCCTACCGGGGGGAGATTAGCCTACTTGCGGACATGATTTTTACGTGTTCAACCTTATACCATTAATTGGCAGATTACAATTTGATTTTTCCG
>Ga0129332_1031757_pt1 | contig 10001 bp, 10 predicted proteins | sample CPBNA2_8_FD_109912 | JGI IMG/M metagenome (GOLD analysis project Ga0129332, IMG submission 109912) | Freshwater to marine salinity gradient microbial communities from Chesapeake Bay, USA - CPBay_Spr_31_0.2_RNA2 (Metagenome Metatranscriptome) | ecosystem: Environmental > Aquatic > Marine >... | reverse complement strand
TTTTTTTTTCAGGGTCTTTCCCTTCTTCTTTTTTTTCTTGCCCCCTCCCCCCATTTCCGATACCACTGGCGCGTAATCAACCCCATTTCCAGCACCGTCAGGATCTTCTGAGTTGTTGGTCATTTTATATATTATATAAATATTATATTTTCAGAAGAACTGCTTCGGAAGTTTCTAACGCACCTTCTACCCAGGCTTGCTTTTGACTAAATGATTCGCCACAAATGTATACATTTTTCAACGGATTTATCATTTTTTGAGACAATTTATCCGAATCACATTCGGGTTTCCAGTGATGCGCTCCAACGCTCCAATAGTGGACTTTAAAATAAGTGGGGTGTGGAACTTTATTACCAAACAGGCGGTTTATTTCATTGTGGACCTTTTCCTTAATTTTTGTTTCTTTTAATAATTTGTCTTTTTTATCCTTAAATGCCTTGACATCTTTTCCATCTGTGTACGAAATCTCAATCAAGCCGTCCTGGTAACTGATCGGAATGATTTGACGAAGAAAACTATTTGTCGTCATTCTACGTAAGTTGTTAAACCAAACACCTTGTTGCCTAGATGGATATTTTGCATATATTCGAAGTAACTCGGCTGCGTGAACACATTCTGTATCTTTATGTATTGATTTTAATAGTTCAAAATGTTTGAGTTGCCCCCCCTTAATAGCAAAGATAACTTTTGTTCCTTGATAAGTTTTGTTATTTTTTGTACTAACATGAAAAAAATCACCTTGTCTTTTCACATTGGTAACAAAACTTTCATTTTTACAAATAGACCCATTGCGTTGAGTTTCTTGAATCATCAAATTACACAAATGGGTGAGACCCTCTTTTAGTATATAATATTGTACGTTGACAAAATCTTCTTTGAATGTGTTGAGCGCGTCATACGCATTCATTATTTTTATTTCTGAAAAATACCCAAACATGTCAACAATTTCCTGGGATGTTTCTTCGTTGTTACACATATTCATAAACTCGTATAGCGTAATTGATTTTAGTTTGTTCTTTGAAAACGATTTAGACTTTTTTACTATATCACGAAAATACTTGTCAAGAATTTTGTTTACATCAGAAATAAACTCTATATTTCCATCATTATCGTATAAATAATCAATTGTTTGTGGTAATGGAATTTTATTCAAATTATATCTTTTGATGAGTCTCTCCAATAATTTGTGCTTATTGCTGAAACGCGCAGCACCGGTCTCGTATTGTGGTTGTTGCTTTGTTGCAATACGCCCCCCCCAGTATCTTCGCTCGTCTAATAATAAGACGCGCTTATTCTTGGATAATTTCAGTGCGCTATTGATGCCAGAAATTCCACCACCGACAATAATAACATCGTAATGTTCGTTTGTCATATGTAATTCTGTTTTAATTATATATGACATTAAAAATATTGAAATTATAATTGAATAATGAAACATTATAAAATGGCTAAAGTCATTATACAAATAAGACAAAGTGCCGGCACTCCAAATATAATGCAATGGCGACAGATTTGACTACAACATTCTTGTTTTATTTCATCATAATTTATTTGACACGGTTTTTCGTCGTCTATATTTTCAATAATCAACGGTTCCGTTTCATCTTCTTCTAGCACGACATCAGAATATTTTTTTTGGTTTTTAACAATATGTTCGTTTCTGTTTGACAGGGCGTCTTTTTTTGATTTCAATGCTAATTCGTAATTGAAAAGCGAAGGTGTGCTTGTAGATTTGAGGAGGGGCCATGTATGTGGTCGCGCCAATCCTGGATCTAAGTTTCTCAAATCGCGGTATCTTTCCTTCGAACAGTTATAAGAACATAAATATGTATCTCCACAAAGATAAATATTATCACAACTATTGATATTGAATAACTTCTCACAATTTGAACAAACGATGTTGTCTTGACCCATCATTGGCATGATTTTAAGGTGGTATGTATTGGTTTATCTATAAGAGTTGTTGTCTTTTATTTCAATTTTATTTATAAAATAAATGATAATTATAAGTATCGTTGTAATGGTTTCTAGAATAAAGATTGCGATTGCGTCTCACGATCGCGCCGAAATTATACAAAAAACGAGTTTGATCTTTCTGAAAAATCATAATATTCTGATGAGCACGATTTATGTATTTGTCTCACCCGAATCGTATCAATCATACAAACCTATATCAGAGAAATGGGGGTTCACATTAGTAAAATCAACAGATAATATAAAAGACGCGCGTAATCACATTATAAAATATTTTAAACGCGGCGATAAAATATTGGAGATGGATGATGATATAAAAGACATTGTTGTTATGAAACCTGGTAAAAAGAATAAAAGTTTACAAAACTTAAAGAAGTTTATGATTGAAAGTTTCTCCATGTTGAAAAACGACCAAGGGTTGTGGGGAATAAACGCGACAGATAATAATCGTGAAGGAAACTCTCGCGGAAAAGACAAATTTGGTTCATATTCTATCATCAACTCTTTTTGTGGGTATGTGAACAATAAGAAAATAAAGTTAACTGTTCCTGAAAAGGAAGATTTTGACCGGTCGGCGCAATTTATTAAAATGGGTATTCCAGTGTTGAAACGCACCGGGTTTGGAATAGTGACAAATTATTGGAAAAACCCCGGCGGGATTCAATCAAGATATAGTAAAGACAACCGCGTGAAAATACAAAGAAAAAGCGCCAAATTATTAATGAAAAAGTTTCCACGCTACTTTTACAAGACAACGCGGAAAAACGGAATTGTAGATATCAAATTTAGATCGCCGCGTTTGACGCAAAAGATTTTTTAATTTTTTCAAAGCACAAAATGTTAGTAGACCTTCTACATATTATTAATATACCAATTACTCCCAATAATAAATAATAAAGTAGATTTACATACTTAGATTTTATAAATATTTTAATAATGAAGTCGCTGATACCAAACGCAAATATATATATAAAAACCCATCCAATCTGATCGTAATTATTCATATTATATACAATAGTGAAATAATATATTTACAGATTTAACAAAATAATATTCAACATATATAATATGAGCGAAATTCAAAAAGAAATATTAAAACAGTCACGCGTTTCACAATCTCAATATTTACAAAATATTGCCTCTCTTCATAGTCATATTGATAACACAAACGAAGGAATAAAAAATGCGAGTTATGAACGTTACCTAAATCGCAAAAAAGGAAAAGTGTTTTCAAATCAAGGCAAGTCAATTGCACCAGAACCCTCTAGTGGAAACAAGACGCAAAGTATTTCATTGACAAGTAAAGTTACTAATGATTGTGCGTCTAATTTATGTAATTAAATTGAAGAAATGGTTTAAATAATGCTTGTTATTGTGATTTATATCATGACAACAACAAGCATCGAGGGAGAGGCAATCGGTATTGATTTGGGTACAACATATAGTTGTGTGGGAGTATGGCAAAATGACAAGGTAGAAATTATTGCAAATGATCAAGGAAATCGTACAACACCATCTTGGGTAGCATTCAATTCTGAAGAAAAACTGGTGGGAGAAGGGGCCAAGAGTCAATATAATGCTAATCCGACAAATACTATTTTCGATGCCAAGCGATTGATGGGGTATAAGTTTGATGATCCACAAGTTCAACAAGAATTGAAGAAGTTGCCTTATACCGTCGTGAGTGGTGCAAACAATATTCCAAAAATTCAGGTTTCTTACAAGGAAGAACCCAAGGAGTTTACCCCCCAAGAAATCAGTTCATTTGTTCTAGAAAAAATGAAAATGACCGCAGAGGCATATCTTGGCAAAGAAGTAAAAAACGCAGTGATTACTGTTCCGGCTTATTTTAACGATGCTCAACGCCAGGCTACCAAAGACGCCGGGTTGATTTGCGGACTGAACGTCTTGCGGATTATCAACGAACCAACCGCCGCCGCAATCGCGTATGGACTAGACAATAAATCCGAGGAGGAGCGCAATATCATTATTTATGACGTGGGTGGCGGTACACTGGATGTTACGCTGCTAACGATTGATGATGGTATTTTTGAAGTGAAGGCGACTTCTGGCGACACGCATTTAGGTGGAGAAGATTTTGACGCAAATTTGATGCAACATTTCGCAACAGAATTTAAACGGAAAAATAAACAAGACCCACGCGAATGTAAAAAGGCGATGGCAAAGTTGAAAAAAGAATGTGAAAAGGTCAAGCGCTCTTTGTCTTCTTCTACTCAAGCCCATCTAGAGATTGATAGTTTATATAACGGGATTGATTTTAACTCTACGATCACGCGCGCAAAGTTTGAGCAGTTAAACTTGCCACTCTTTCAGAAGTGTCTTAAGTCTGTTGAACAAGTCCTCATGGATTCAAAGGCTAGTAAAGCACAAATTGATGAAATTGTACTTGTTGGCGGTACAACTCGTATTCCGAAGATGCAGCAGTTGCTGAGCGACTTTTTTGGTGGAAAGAAGTTATGTAATTCAATTAATCCGGACGAAGCAGTCGCGTATGGTGCAACAGTCCAGGCTTGTTTGTTGTCGGGAAATCAATCGGACAAGCTTAAAGATTTGTTGCTTCTTGATGTGGCGCCCCTGTCACTCGGTTTAGAGACTTCGGGTGGTGTTATGACTGCTTTAGTTAAGCGTAATAGTTCAATTCCCATTCAAAAAAAACAAACATTTTCGACTTATGCGGATAATCAACCTGGTGTTTTGATTCAGGTTTATGAGGGTGAGCGAGCAAAGACGAAGGATAATAATAAATTGGGTCAGTTCGAGTTGAGTGACATCCCCCCTATGCCACGCGGACAACCTCAAATTGAGGTCACATTTGATGTGGACGCAAATGGTATTTTGACTGTTAGTGCGGAAGAAAAGACCACTGGCAAAAAACAAAATATCACTATTACTAACGACGGTTCACGGCTCAGCGAAGCCGATATTGAGAAAATGGTACAAGAGGCTGAAATGTTTAAGGAAGAAGATGAGCAAATTCGTAAGCTTCAAGAAGCGCGAAACAAATTTGAAAATTATTTGTATCAAATGAAAGAGACGATTGAAGATGAATCCCTTAAAACAAAACTAGGAGACAATTATGAAACTATTAAAGACAAACTTACAGAAGCGGAAGGAGTTCTTGAAGTGGAACAAGTTTCTTGTGAAGAATATGAGCGCGCACAGCAAGAACTTGAGGGCTTTATCAACCCGATCATGCAAGATGTTGTCAAAGAAGGGGGTGGCGAGTTTGCAGGAGAACCAGGTGGTGTTCCTCCTTCTCCGCCGCAAGATGTTCCGTCTGAACCACCAATCGAAGAAATTGATTAATTTTTAAGAATACCACTTTATTCTTTTAGATTTTCCTTTTATACCAGGTGGTTGTTGTAGTGAAGGACTCGCTTGTTCTTTCTCTTTTTCATCCAATGATGAGTAAAATATTTTTCTTTTAGACTTATTATCAATTTGAGGTGCGTGAGATTGTGAATTTGAAGTGCGTTGTTTTGTGTTACCATTTCCCATATTTTTATATAATCTATAAATTTAAATTATATAAAATTTAAATAATTTATTGTTAGACAATGTATTTAAAAAACATCTTCAATCAATTTAAGTTGTTCTTCAGTAAGATTATTTGGCTGGACAACATGAAAACACAAAATAAGATTTCCTACTAACTCGCCACGATGAAAACCGAGATTATTGATTATTTTTTCATCTCCATTTTGTACAACATTTCCACGCGAACTCGTAAACTTTATACTCTTTCCATTAATGTGTTCCAAATTAAATTCAAATCCGCACAGACTGTCTTTGTATGAAATGCTTTTGTGTAAAATCAAATCAATTCCCCTGCGACTATATTCGCGATGTTCCTCTAATATAATTTTCACTTTTACATTACTAGCAATTCCGTCTTTGATATTACCTTTTTGTGAAATATCTATCATCTCGTTTTTATCAACACCTCTCTCAATGTTCATGTATATTGTTTCACTTTCTGTTTTACGCATGCGTCCTTTTACTATTTCTCGTTCAAGGTGTATTGGAATACAACAACCATTATATGACTGTTGATATGTGACAAGTTGTTCTATTACTATATCATCGGGCGACTCGTCAAATAGTTTTCCACCATTAAACGACATTGACGGATTCATAAAAATACTGGGATCAAATGGGATATTTTCATCTTTTCCGGGCATACCAAAAACCGCCGCAAAATCATTAATTTGCTTTCCTTTGCCCTTTTTTACACCGCTATCTATTGCAGACGATAGCATTTCCGAAAAAATATTATTCAAGTCCATATTGACGCCAACGTTTTCATAGTCAACGACGTTATCGCCTATATTGTTGAAATCGTAAATTCTTCGTCGGTCTTTGTCTTTCAATGTGTCATAAGCTTCATTGATTTTGAGATATTCGTCTTTACTATTCGGGTTTTTATCTGGATGTTTTTCAATACTCATTTTGCGAAACGCCTTTTTAATTTCATCGTCGGATGATGTAATTTTCACCCCTAAAATTTCGTAATAATTCATATTATTTTAATAATTAAAGACATATAATTCCTTTTATATATTTTTATAAGAGGATGACTTTTAACACATTTGTGATTCCAAACAAAAACAACTTTATTGAATTTTATGAAAAACGACAAAATGAAAATAACTTGAATATTTTACTCTATGGTCCGCGAGAAAGTTGTAAAACATCCTTGATTGAATCTATTATTCGGAATTTTGTTAAAAAACACAAAGACAAATGCAAGGAAAAACAAATAATATTCAGATTGAACGCATTTGACGAAATAAACTTACAATCTCATCACAATGAAATGAGTATATTTTGTCAAAATAATACAAATACAAATAAAATTGTTTACATCGACAAGTTTGAGTTTTTTGGAGATCACAATCAACAATTGCTCAAGATGTATATAGATAAATACAATGGTGCCAAAAAAACAAATAAGATATTTTTCATAGTTGAAACAGCGCACATTGAAAAAGTTCGCGATATTATAAAATCAAGACTACATATTTTTAAAACAGAATCGCTTACAAACGTTCAATATAGCAACATTTTGACACCTATGTTAGAAAATGAAAATATTACAATTGATGAAGATACATTAGACAAGGTTGTCAATGTGCCGAATATATGTATTTCTTCGTTGAAAAATATTGTCAATAAGTGTAAATTATTAGAATTCAAACACATTTCGTCAAATGAATTGCCGGCATTATGTAGTTTCATCGATTTCACAATATTTGACAACTTTTTTGAATCATTAAAGACAAACGTAAAAGGGTCTTGTGATATATTACTTTCATTATATGAGGAAGGATATGATATTAGTGATATTTATTTCTTCATGTACGAATACATCAAGACGCAGAAAAAGACAAAACTTTATTGTATAGTGGATTTATTATGCTTCTATATTAATGAAATTTACAATGGAAACTACAGCAAAATAATGCTAGTGATAATGACGTATGAAATACAGGAAAAAATTGTTTCAGAAAATAAAGTGTTATAATAATGAGTAAGAATCAAGTCATTAAAAAATATGTTGATATATTTGATGACTTTGTTAAGTCCAACTTTATTTCCGAGAATAATTACTATATATTCAACCACATTACTTTCAAAAAAAATAATTTATGAAGGACAGCTTGAATCATTTTTGACACAACTCAAAGATTATTATTACAAGAACAAGTATTTTTACATTGTGAGACCCGAGATTACGCACACTCAGTTCAACACTATTTTGAGACAAATATGTAAAAAGAACAATATTCATATTGAAAATAAAATAAAATATGAAAATTCAAAATATAGCCCCGAGTATCATATATTTTTAAAATGACTTCCTGAGCGAATATATAATCCTGTGTTCGTCCTTCATAATTCTAGTTATATCTGTTACGAAACTTCAAGTGTTACTCATTCTGGGTTATTTTATTTCTTCTAAATATTGTGGCGCCAGCCGAGGTTCACCTACTGGTTTTATTTTGAGGACCTTATTCACAGCCATCATCATACTATCAGACTGTAATTAAATGTCTTGTCCAGGAGTATACATTTAATTTCTTTTTTTTCTGTTTTTTAAAGTTTTGTATTTCCGGCTTATTGTATTTCCGGCTCTTTTAAAAACAACATCAAGAGTCCTAAAAACCGCACTTCCAACGCCTGGGGCGGCAACACCTATTGCAGGGAATAATAATAACGTAACAGCCATAGTCAATCCGCCCGCAATCATATAACGAACCGAAGTAAAGCCGTGTTGTCTGACAATTTCTTTCATCCCGGCTCTTATTTTTTCTTTAGATATTTTTATATATCCGGCGATATTTTTCAGTTTTGATATATCTTCTTGACTTAATTCTTGTCCCGTTTCCTCTAGCCCTCTCAATCTAGTATCTTCTTTTTCCAAAGTTAAAAGGTCGTTCTGTTCCCGTTTCAATGCCTCAATTTCAGAATCCAATTTTTTTTGTTTTTGTGGAGTAATATCAATTTCAAGCGGCGTTTTATTACCACAATTTTGTATTAAATCACTTCTGCTACTAAATTTATAGCAAAATTTTGTTTGTTTTTTATTAATTGATTTGTAATTAGTTGGACAGGTTTCATTTACATTAACGCGAAATACCAATACAGCCTCATCAGAATCGTCATCACTCATTCCATTTTTTTTTTCGGGCGAGTTATTTGGTTGTGTTGTTTCCATCGTGTTTTCATTTTGTGGCACTATTTCCGTTGATACTGCTTGATTAGGTTGTGTTGTTTCCATCGTGTTTTCATTTTGTGGCACTATTTCCGTTGATACTGCTTGATTAGGTTGTGTTGTTTCCATCGTGTTTTCATTTTGTGGCACTATTTCCGTTGATGTCACGGCTAGATTTGGTTGAACTATTTCCGTTGATACTACTTGATTAGGTTGAACTATTTCCGCTTCAACTACCTCCGGTTGCACGGCTGATGAACCGCCACGTTTAGAGTATCTTTTTTTTTTTAGAGTGTAATTTTTCTTTTTACTTTTTTTTTTGATTTTACTCATACATGTAATATATATAAACAATGATAAATAATATAGAATGTCATAATTAAAGTTTGGCATAATTGCTCAATAAAGTATTTGTTTCTAAAATTTGTTCTTTATTCATGTTTAATATCCAACCCTGATGTCTTTTCTTGTTCAACAAATCAATATTAACAAATAAACAGTAATTGTTGGACGCAAATGAAATATTATCAGAAGATAAAATGTTCTCAAGATGGATCAATTGTTGATTCGAGTCAACCACCCCAATTTTCTCTTCTGAAAAACTATCTAAGTAATGAAGTTTCTCAAAAGTTTTATCAAAATGTTTTATGTCAGACGTGTAATTGTGTCGGCATTTTTTTCTTAAATAATCCAGATAAATCTTAGTGGTTTCATCGTTTTCAGGTCCCGCGATCATATAACAAAACGACGGAATAATCAGTTTATTGGAAACATTTACACCCTCGTTATTTACACGGCATATTTTAAGTCTTTCTGGACAAAATTCCTCATATTTGGGGCATTCTGAAAATACAAAATTTGGTTTCATGACAACTCCCCCATATTTGTGAATAATTTTAAATTTGCAATATTCTTCCCATTGTTTGAGGTCTTGTCCGCCCAACAAATCAATATGTTCAATGTTACATAAGTCGTCGTCATCATCTATCATTTTCACAATATCTTCATTTGTGTATAGAATAATATCATAGTTTTGGTAACAGTGATTCATAAGACTCTCAACACAGAGACGAGTCAATCCTGAAACACCCGAGTAGTCATCCATATGTACAAATATTTTTGGTTTTATTAGTTTATCCATATTGATAATATTGTTGAAATAACAATCCTCCAGCTTGTCACAATCACATTTTTCATTTTTTCTTAGAACAATATCGTACATATTCAAATTAAAATAAAACAAAATTATCAAAATGATTACAACTAAAAAGACAAATGACTTCAAACTCAT
>Ga0129332_1493408_pt1 | contig 10102 bp, 9 predicted proteins | sample CPBNA2_8_FD_109912 | JGI IMG/M metagenome (GOLD analysis project Ga0129332, IMG submission 109912) | Freshwater to marine salinity gradient microbial communities from Chesapeake Bay, USA - CPBay_Spr_31_0.2_RNA2 (Metagenome Metatranscriptome) | ecosystem: Environmental > Aquatic > Marine > Coastal... | reverse complement strand
CTTTTAGTGACGCTTTTTCAAAAGCACCTTACAAGCTAATCGACCTGAGAATAAAAAACTTTAGTGAGTTGATGATGAAAATGTTTGACGCGGCCTTTGGCATACACGAAAAGGCACTGGACCTGCGCTCTAAGCGTATGGAAGTGCTTTCGCAGAATATCGCCAATGCCGATACGCCGGGCTTTAAGGCTCGAGATATCGATTTTAAAAATGTGCTCAACAATGTTCAGCAGGCGGGTTCGATGCGGACCACTCACTCGGGCCATATTCGGCATGCATCAACTGCCGGTGCCGATATGCTTTACACGGTGCCGTTTAGCACCGCAGTTGATGGTAATACGGTGGATATCTCTGTTGAGCATGCGAAATACGGTAAGGCTGCGGCCGAGTACCAAGCCACGCTAAGGTTTATTGAAGGCAATATTGCCGGCGTGCGAAAAGCACTTCGAGGAGAGTAGTAAATATGTCTATTTCAAATATATTTGGTATTGCGGGATCGGCGATGAACGCCCAGATGGTGCGGATGAACTCCACCGCATCGAATATGGCTAACGCCGGAACGGTTAGTAGTTCTGCTGATGAGGCCTACAAGGCCAAACGACCTGTATTCCAGGCTCTGCTGCATGAGCATCAGTTAGATCAAGGTGCGCAGTACCTTGGTGGTGTAAAAATTATCGGCATGGTGGACGACACTGAACCAAATAAGAAGATGCATGATCCGGGCAATCCTATGGCGGACAAAGATGGTTTTGTCTTTAGCTCGAATGTTAATGAAGTCACCGAAATGGTTGAAATGATGGGCGCAGCACGAAGCTATCAGAACAACGTTGAAGTAGTTAACACGGCGCGCGAATTGATGATGCGCACCTTAGATATAACCAAGGCCTAGGACAAATAATCATGGTCAGCACAGTCACCGACACAACATTCCTAACCAGTGATCAGTATCTTGAAAAAGAAAATGCTGTCGCCTATGGCGAAGATGAGCTCGGGCAGGATGCGTTTTTAACGCTGTTTACTGCCCAGCTGCAAAATCAGAATCCCCTAGATCCCATGGATAACGAAGCCTTTGTCTCTCAGCTTGCTGAGTTCTCTTCTCTGGAAGGGATTAAAGGTATGCAGGGCTCCCTCGACAATATGGTCAATGGGATGCGCCAGGATCAGATGGTTGCCGGCGCGAATCTAGTGGGCAAAAAGGTTCAGGTTGCTGGCGGTAACTTTACCGGTGGCAATGGCGAAATCACTAAGGGCTCCATCGACTTGAAGAACGGTGCTCAGTCGGTGATCTTGAGCGTTTACGATCCGGCTTCTGGCGATCTTATCTACCGAGACACTCAGGGTGCTCGTCTGCCTGGTCGCGCAGAGATGAACTGGAATGGTCGCGACCGTCAGGGCGAAATTGTTCCTGAGGGTAGCTACTTGATGTCGGCCAGTGCCGTCATCAACGGAAAATTAGAAACGGTTCCGGTCACAACTATGGCGGATGTCCGCAGCGTTAGTTGGGATCCTGGTGCTCAGGAAATCACTCTTGAAGTCGGTGACAACGTGTTTGTCGCGCTTGCCGACATCGAACGTATTGCAATTTAGCAGAAAAATTAGAACGGTCTTTGGAGAATAAACTATGTCATTTTATACCTCATTAACAGGATTGAACGCCGCCACTACCCAGCTAGCGGTGACCTCGAACAATATTGCCAACTCCGGTACTGGCGGCTTTAAGCGCTCCGATACTGATTTCGGCGATATTTTTGCAACCTCTCCTCTAGAGAAGGCGTCAGTGTTGTAGGCCGAGGTGTCTCGCTGAAAGAGGTGAGCCAGGAATTCAGTCAGGGCAACATCGAGTTCTCTGCAAACTCTTTGGATCTGGCGATCACTGGGGACGGTTTTTTCCCTCTTGAGTCTTCGGATGGTACCAAGATTTACACTCGTAACGGTGCCTTTATGCTCAATGAGCAGAATCAGATGGTCAACAGTGCTGGTCAGGCTCTGCAATCACTGCCGGTGGATTCGACCAACAAGGCCGACTTTGGTGTTGATCCCAGCGCTCTGACAATTCCCCGCGCCACGGTTTCTGAGTTCTTGCCTACCACCGAGGTGGAGTTAGGCTTGAACCTACCGTCTGAAGTCACGCCGATTTCCGCCATGTTTAATCCAGATAAGCCAGACACTTTTCACAAGACCACATCCCTAACGGTTTACGGCACGTCAGGGTCCGCTAATCTGGCCACTATTTACTATGTCAAAACGGCTAATGCCACGGCGGAATCCCCCTTTAACAAATGGCAGACTTATGTCTATGTTGATGATCAGGAAGTGGATACTGCACTGATTCAATCTTCAGATCCCACTGGTGACGAGTATTTTATTAATAAGTACGGCGAGCTGAAGACCCGCTCTGAGCTTTTACAGTTGCAGAGCACCAGTGCCGACAGTGAAAAGTATCTGATCACTCAGGGTAGTTTGTATAAAAAGTACTCTTACGACGTGCTCTCGGAGCCGACCCAGTCTGTGCCGGCCAGCGCGAAACTGACTATTGCTGAAAACTCCACCTATTCGGATGCCTTGAATCTGACCAACAACAGCGACGGTGTTGACTTCAATGCAATGTCTCGTGCCGAGCTCTCAAATTTATTTACCATGTCGGTTGATGAGTCAACCGGCGTGCGTATTGGTCTAGAACACCTAGCTGATTATGGCAGCCCTATGTCCGGTGCTGAAATTGCCTTTGAACTGACCAATGTGATTAACGAGCGCTTTGGTGATGGTAAAAACTTTGATTTTTCCGACAGCGACAATCAGACCCTGAAGCTCTATCGCGGCACTGATAATAGTCAGTCGATTGAGTTGGATATTCCCACCATGTTGGCCACTTACACCGAAATGACTAATGCCACTGCTGCTGATTGGGACGGTCAGGTTGCCTCAGAGCCATTGGCTTTTGCGATCAATTCGGCGCTTGCCGCGAGTGACGACTTCTCTAATATTGAAGTCAGCTACAGTCAGGCTAACCAGGGCTTCCGTTTTGTTCAGGGCGGTAGTGTTACCGATCCACTCTATGTAAATGGCGGTGCCAGTGCCAACAGCGTCTTCGGAGTACCCGCAGAGGGAACTTTTGATGCCAATGACCTAGCCACCCTAGGCACCGTGCTGTTACCTCTAGATAACGATGTGTCCGAAGTACTGTTGCGCGGCGTATTGCCCAACGGCGAAAATCTTATTGCCACTCGCGACCAGCGGTCAGGTATGACAGTAACTTACAGCGAAGGCGCTTTTGAAGTCTCTTCTGGCACCACTGGTGACACCTCAAGTTTGGAGCTAACCAACGCTAGCGAACTTGCTCAAAACCTATTTGGTATAAGCCCACTGGGCAATATTGTCGCCCCTGAGACCTCGCAAATTTATAATGTTCCCGCTGTTCGGGGCCAAACATCAACACCAGCAGTTGTAACTGGCAGCCCGATGGGTATAGATCCGCGTAAATCGTTTTCGGTAAACACTGACAATAATTCAATGACCGTCATTATCGACTCGATTTCGGCGCAAATTGAGTTAGATCAGGGGCTCTACTCGATTGGTACCTTTACCGAGCATCTGCAGGAAAAAATTAATTTGATGGCGGACTCACTGGGACGTACCGTTTCTGGTATCACCGTGGATTATCAGGACTCGACTGAAACGCTGCAGATCACCGGAGCAACTGCAACTGACAACTCATTTATTCAGGTCGCTGGTCATGCTGACTGGGGTTTGGAAAATATTGCCCCAGGATTTGGTGCAGCCTCGACATTTATTGAGCTGTTTCCCGACACCTCTGGTACCAGTACTGTCTATGTTACCCAAACTAAAGATGGCGACTGGGTTGAAACTACCGATGGCGGTGAGTTCGACTCTAACAACGTACCTTATTGGACGCCGATCTTTCTCGATAAGGGTGAGCTGACTTTTGATACCAGTGGTTCATTGGTGTCGCCAGTTGCTGGTGTGAAGCTAGAGAGTGCGGGTATTACCGGTGGTGATATCACACTTAACTACGACAACAGTACTCAGTTTAACAGCCCGTTCTCGGTGTTGAGTCAGTCTCAAAATGGTGCGCCAGAGGGTGACTTAGTGGGTGTAAACATTGGTGACGACGGTCTGGTTGTAGCCAGCTACTCAAATGGCTCGCAGAAATCTCTGGGTAAAATTATTCTCGCTAACTTCGCGACACCTAAAGGTCTGCGTCAGGTTGGTGATACTAGCTATTACGCCACTTCGGTTTCGGGTGACGCCAATCTTGGCGAGCCGGGTGCTGCAGGCTTCGGCACCATTCGTGCTGGTGCACGAGAGCGCTCCAACGTGGATTTGACTGCCGAATTGGTTGACTTGATTACTGCCCAGCGAAACTTCCAGGCTAACGCGAAAGCGATTGAGACCAGTTCATCATTAACTCAGACCATTATTCAAATCCGCGGTTAAGAGCCTGATTAGGCGCACGGGAAGAGGAATCTGAAATGGATAAGTTAGCTTATACAGCACTTTCGGCGATGCAGGGCCAAGGCATAGTGAGAGCGGCTATTACCAATGAACTGTCGAATGTCTCAACAGTCGGCTTTAAGAAAAGTTTTCAAACTGCCTCGGTCGCGATAAAAATCGATGGTCCTGGACATGAGTCCCGCTTTCAGCCAGGTCTACAGATCTCGGATCTGATTAACCTGACGCCGGGTACGCCGATAAGTACCGGGCGAGCATTAGATGTTTCGATGAACGGTAGCACGGTACTGGGCGTGCAAACCCCCGCTGGCGATATTGCTTATACCCGTCGCGGAGATCTTAGAGTCAGCACCACAGGTGTGCTTGAAAATGCTGAAGGTGAGTTGATTATGGGTGAAGGCGGTCCAATTTCGGTACCGGTCGGCAACCTGATTACTATCAGTCCGGATGGCACGGTGTTCGCCCAGACACCCACTGACCCAGAAGATGCTGCGGTGGCTATCGGCCAGTTGATGTTGCGTGATGCCAGCCAGACACCATTAGTGCGTCGTGAAGATGGTTTGTTCGAGGCTCACACCGCTGCCTTAAAGGGGAAGGACTTCCCCACCGGACCGGAACCCGTTTCGGTCATGCCTGGGATGCTTGAGGGCAGCAACGTCAACCCCGTTGGCACGATGATCAAAATGTTAGATTTCAGTCGTCAGTTTGAAATGCAGCTGAAATTAGTTAAAGAGACCCAGTCGATTGATGAAGCTGGTTCAACAATGATGAGACTTCCTTAGGCCTTTAGGGCGTAACTGAAGAGGAGATAGACGATGGATGCTTCACTCTGGATTGCTAAAACTGGCCTGACTGCTCAGCAGACTCGCATGTCAGTTATTTCCAACAACCTAGCTAACGTTAACACAACGGGCTTCAAAAAAGACCGCGCGGTTTTCGAAGACCTGCTGTATCAAAACATTGTTCCCGCTGGCGGTCAGATTGACGCTGAATCAGAAACCCCAACCGGTTTGATGCTGGGTACAGGTACTCGGGTTGTGGCAACTGAAAAGCTTCATGGGCAGGGCAATATTATTACCACCGAGAACGCTTTAGATCTGGCGATTTCGGGTGATGGCTATTTCTCAGTTCAGCAAGCTGACGGCACGATTGCCTACAGTCGCGACGGTTCCTTCAAGCTCTCTGCAGATGGCAGTCTGGTCACTGCTGGTGGTCAGGCAGTCCTGCCCGCCATCACTGTGCCACAGAACGCTGCCAGTCTAACCATTGGTCGCGATGGCATTGTCACAGTTGAATTAGCCAATGGCGGCGGCTCTAGCCAGATCGGTCAGTTGCAGCTATCACGCTTTGTAAACAACTCTGGGTTGCAGCCAATCGGCCGCAATCTATTGCAGCAGACTAACGCCAGTGGCGATCCGTTGGTGGCACTCCCTGGGGCTGATGGTGCAGGTCAATTGATGCAGGGTGCTCTAGAGGCATCTAATGTCAATGTTGTTGAAGAAATGGTCAATATGATTGAGACCCAGCGCGCCTACGAGGTTAACTCTAAGGCAATCTCTGCAGCAGATGGCATGTTGCGTTTCCTGAATAACAATCTGTAGGGCCGAATGATGATTATCCTGCGAGCCATGGTGATTAGTGCAACAGCAACCCTGATGGGCGCTTGTGCATCGCAACCAACTCTTATGCCAACGGCTGAGTTTGCTCCGGTACAGCCTGCGCCTGCAGCACCAGCTACTCAGGCTACCGGTGCGATATTCAACAATGGCATGGGCCTATTTGGTGATCTGCGCAGCTACCAGGCCGGTGAGATCAAAGTTGGCGATCTGATTACTGTCTTGCTCAGCGAGACCACTCAGGCATCGCGAACCAGCGATATCTCTACCAGTCGCGCGGCGACTAACGATGTTATCACTGAAGCGCAAAAAGACACTGTCCTATCTAAGATTGGTCGCGGCACCGGATTCTTTAGCGATTTTAAATTAGATGGCGGCACGGTCACTAGTGATGGCTCGGGGACTGCCGATCAAGAGGCCTCATTGACAGGTTCCATTTCGGCGATGGTTGTTGAAGTACTCAGCAATGGCAATTTGGTGATTCTAGGTGAAAAGCAACTGGCTCTCACCGAAGGCAGTGAATTCATTCGTGTCAAAGGCATTATTCGGCCAGCGGATATTCAGCCCGACAACACGGTGCTGTCACGTCGTATCGCCAACGCACAAATTTCTTACCGTGGCACAGGTGACCTAGCCAATGCGTCAAAGCCGGGCTGGGGCACAGGACTTATATTTAAATTCTGGCCGTTTTAAGCGGTTGCAGGAGATAGGGTTATGATAGATATCAGTGTAATTAAGGGCAGCATGTTAAAGAGCAGTGCCTTAAAACTAAAATTAGTGATTATGTTAAGTGCATTAATGGCTTCCGCTGTCTGCGCTGATCGAGTCAAAGACCTCACCGATGTCGCCGGTGTGCGCTCCAACCAGTTGGTAGGTTTTGGACTGGTTGTGGGTCTCGACGGTACAGGTGACGGTAAAGACCTGCCTCTCTCGGCGCAAAGTTTAAAGACGTTGTTATCCGGCTTGGGTGTCAGTGTCGATGGCCCAGTGAGCGATTTTGACCTAGGCGAGGCCATGGCGTCGCTGGCCTCGCAGAACGCTCAGAAAGAAATGAAACTGGAGAACGTCGCCGCGGTAATGGTCACCGCTGAGATGCCGGCCTTTGCCAAGCCCGGTCAGCGAATCGATATTAATGTCTCGGCTATTGGTGTCGCCGAGAGTCTACGTGGCGGCAATCTGGTAATGACCCAGTTGCGTGGCGTCGACGGCAATACCTATGCCTTGGCCCAGGGATCTATGACGGTTACCGGAATCTCTGAAGATGCCGCTGGCACCAGCGTCACCATTGGCGTGCCGACCTCAGGCCGTATTCCCAATGGCGCCACAGTTGAGCGTTTAGTGGAAACGCCCTTTGATAGCTCTGAATTTATTGTGCTGAACGTCAAAGATAACGACTTCTCTACCTCTAATGCCATTACTCAGGCGATCAATGAGACCTTTGGCGCTGGTGTTGCCAGCGCGCTGGACGGTGTTTCAATCGCGGTGATGGCGCCGGCAGATTCCTCACAGCGGGTTGCCTTTATGAGCATGATTGAAAACCTTGATGTGACCCCAGGTGAACCCCCAGCGCGTGTAGTTATTAATTCACGCACCGGCACTGCTGTGATCAACCGTAATGTCCGTGTCAATGCCGTCGCGGTGACCCACGGCACTATCTCGGTCCGGATTTCGGCGACTAATGAAATCAGTCAGCCCAATGCCTTTGGTGATGGCGTGACCGCCGGAGTTACCAATGCTGACATTGAGATCGAAGAGCCAAACAATCAAATGTTTTTGTTCCAGCCCGGTGTCGATCTGCGTGAAATCGTCGATGCGGTTAATCAGGTTGGCGCAACACCCTCATCATTGATTGCCATTCTTGAAGCGCTGAAAAGCTCCGGTAGTCTGCGTGCCGACCTGGTGGTGATCTAAATGTCTGATATTAGTCTCTCAGCTAAAAGCTACTTGGACTTTGCCGGTCTTGGTAATCTTAAGGCGCGTGCAAAACGCGATGACGCCAGTGCCGCACAGGAGGTGGGTCAGCAGTTTGAAGCCATGTTTATCCAGATGATTTTTAAGTCGATGCGCGAAGCTAATGCGCCGCTTAAAAGCGATCTGATGGGTTCGTCCAGTCAGGACACCTTTGAGCAGATGTACCACGAAGAACTGTCTCAGGTAATGGCGCAAAAGGGAACTTTTGGCATGGGCAAGTGGCTCAGTGATCAGGTGCAAGGCACATCCCCGACCAAGGCTATAGAAGCCTATGAACAGATGCCGTCGACTGGTCTGCCGTTGCAAAATGCACCTGCAGCAAAGCCGATCACACTTGAACGAGGCGATGTTAAAACCACAATGCCACTCACGGGTCGACGTTAAGTCCCGGCAGTAAGTAACAGGACTAAGCACTTAAGAGAGAGTACTTAAAAGAAAGTACTTAAAAGAAAGCGCTTAATAAAGAATGCTTAAACAGAAGCACCAAGCAAATTTAAGGAGGGGACTATGGCAGATATTCTATCGATCGGAGCAGGCGCTACTCAGTTGTATCGCCAGGCCCTTTCAACTGTAGGTAATAACCTTGCCAACCTCAATACCGAAGGCTATTCACGGCAGATATCTGAGACCTCAGAAAATGTGCCGAGCCAGCAGGGCACCGTATTTGTTGGTTCCGGTGCGCGCCTAGATAACGTTAAACGCGCCTATGATGAATTTGCTGAATCAAGTCTGCGTGACAGCGGCAGCAAGCTCGCTACCCAACAGCCGTTGATCGATTACGCTAATCGGGTTGTGGATGTTATGGGGTCTGAGGCCTCGGGTCTCTCCAGTGCCATGGACAAGTTTTTTGCCACTGCTAGCGCTCTCAGTGCCGACCCTGCCTCGATTAACCTGCGCAGCGATTTTCTTCGAGATGCCGATGGCATGAGCGCGCGTTTTCGCGAGCTTTCAGGCCAGTTGGATGCTGTCGAATTAGAAACCCGTGAGGGCGTCGACCAGCAGGTTGGCACACTTAATAGCCTCGCCGACAAGCTTGCGTTTGTTAACCGCCAGTTAGGCAAAAAAATCACCCTCGACGCGCAGCCACCAATGTTGCTCGACCAGCGTGACCAGCTGCTGCGTGAAATGTCCGCAGTGACTAAAATTCATGCCGCCGAGTCCACGTCTGGGCAAGTGCAAGTGCGTTTGGGTAGCAGTGCCGGCAGTCTAATCACTGACAAAAAAGTCTCTTATGACCTTGCCGCCGCCTTTGATAGCAGCGACCCAGGTCGCGTGGATTTGATTATTGAGCCCTATGGTGGCCGACGAGTCGCCAGCGCAGTGAGCGGTGGCGAACTCGGTGGACTACTGAGCTTTCGCACTCAGACTCTGGCACCCGCCATGGACAGCTTTGACTTTTTGGCACAAACCCTAGTTGCCGAAATCAATCAGGTTCATCGCGCCGGCCTTGACGGTCGCGGCGATCTGGGTACCGATCTATTTGCTATAGACCCGATTTTTGATATTACTGCTGCCGTGGGTAACAGTGCGATCAATTTGCAAGCGGAGGTTACTGATCCTCAGGCTTTCGATTCTGCGCCGTTTCGTGCCACCTGGGTCAGCGAACAGAATAGCTGGCGCATCGAGGATATTAACAGCGGCACATTTATCCAAGCTAAGGCTGGCCACAGCAGTTTTGACTACGCTGGAATCAGTTTATCGGTCGATGCCATGCCACGCGACGGCGAAAGTTTTGTGGTTAGTCCTCTGGCTCGTCCAGCCAGTGGTATCCGAATGGTTCAAACTGACCCCTTGGCTGTCGCCACTGGCGATACCATGCGCGTGATGAGCGATCTGAGTAATCTGGGTACGGCAACCGTGAGTCTAGAGCAAGCCCCGGTATTACAGGACGCTGGCTTTGCCACAGGAAAGATACTCACTAGTCTGGGTAACAATCCCAGTGCTGCGGCTGGCGAAGTGGTCAAGGCAAGCTATCTAGCGCCGGCCTATGTGATTCCTCAAGGCAGCACTCAGGCTTCACTGATGATGCAAGTGCCCTACGATAG
>Ga0129332_1028954_pt1 | contig 10141 bp, 1 predicted proteins | sample CPBNA2_8_FD_109912 | JGI IMG/M metagenome (GOLD analysis project Ga0129332, IMG submission 109912) | Freshwater to marine salinity gradient microbial communities from Chesapeake Bay, USA - CPBay_Spr_31_0.2_RNA2 (Metagenome Metatranscriptome) | ecosystem: Environmental > Aquatic > Marine > Coastal... | reverse complement strand
TTCATGACTGCTTCGCTAAAAGGGCAGTTGGTCTCAGCAATTCCTATGGCATTCAAAACGAGACCGCTGCCCATGGAGTTTAGCTCTGCTTGCTCACTGTCAGTCAGCGACTTACAAATCTCAACTTCGCCTCTTTGATGAAAAACTGTGGTCACAACATTTTGAGTCAACGTCCTGTTTCGCATCAAGAACCTCAGTTCAGGTATGCAAGCGTAAGGCTCGGGACATGCCTCTATCTCCGTCGCCAAAGCTATGATGCGACCTTGTGCATTGCTGTTGAAATCAGTTACTTTACTGTTGTACTCCGCGTTGACCGTTTCAGAAACCGCACTGACCTCGTTGCTTGGATCCAGCGCTGGATTTACTACAACGATAGGGTCGACTCTCGTCATCCCATACGTGGAATGCGAGAAATCATCTCTACTTCTGTCACCTCTACCATCGCAATCACTAGTCCCTGCATAATCGCCACAAAAGATTTTGTACGGGTCATTCAAAAACATTGACACCTGACGCTGTTGTGCGCTCATGCTTCTAACTTTGCTGGTGTTTGACCAATCTGAACATCCTAAAATAGCCAAGTTCTTCATCAAATCAATGTGTTCATGGGTGCGCAGCTGCCTTGTCACGTTGTACATGCTTCTTATGCTAGCCAACGTGTACGCAAGCATCGAAACAACTCCAACGATGCTCATCGTTAGAATTGCTATCAACCATGGTTGAACGTAGTTTTCAATCAGAAACTCCTTATGCTTGTTGTGACCAACCTCAACGTCGTTAGTCACATTTGTGCTTACGTTATAGACAATGACCACCATGTCATCCACGACCACGTGATCCTTGTTGTCATCCGTCTCGAACCACTCGCTAATGTCAGGGTCCAGATTCCTGCACCACGAAACCGTCTTGCAGGCTGCATGTAGTTCGTCCGAGAACGATATCAAAATCGACGTCAACACAATTGTGGCGAACAACCACTTCCATACCCTCAAGAACTGTCGAGGTAAGTGCATCGGTCGCGCCGTAATCGTCTGTTGCACTCCCAGAGTCAAGCTGCAAGCCTCATCTCTGTCCACGGTCAAGTTCATTTGCCCATCATTCATTGGACCCACCGTAGCTTCGTAGGTCATCAATGACTTGTACTCGTTTATGTTTGCACCAATCTTCAAACCCTTGGAACTCGCCATTATCAACACGCTCTGCACGCTATACACGGTATGGCCAATGCCTATGTGCACGGTCTGAGTGCGCATGTTAACCGTCACGGTCCCTCGGAAGTACACATGAAATCTCGGTTGATTCATTATGAGCTCTCTAAGCGCGATTTTCCCGCATACGTAGCCCTCAGGAGTCAAATCACCTTCAAAGACTCTTTCGTCACCACACACCAGCAAGTTTTTCCAGCATTTGTTATCCTCCACGACCATCACTTCGTGAACTTCGAGCTCATCGCTAACGTCCATTTGAAAATGAGCATCCGACAACACGTACTCGTTTAGACTCGTGTTCGACGAGACGCTTACGTCTCGCACTTGCATGTAATCGTCCATTGTCCCCTCGTTCGTAACCTTGAAGAAATCACTCTTTTGGTGATGTGGTTTCCAACGAAACATCTTGTGACACGCTACCAGATTCAACTTCTTCGCCACGATCAGGTTGAGCAGTTTTGATTTCGAATATATGCTTCGAATGTTGCGCATGAAACATGCGTTCCCATCTTCGATGCTGTAAATCAGCGCGCCAACCAATACGTTTCTTTCACCGACCTCAGGTACCGTCGATAGTGACTTGAATTTATCGTGTGGTAGCACCCCATTCAATCGAGCGTCGCTAAGTGTCGTTTCGTCCAACTTGTCCGGAAACATCAATGATAAAGTTGCCATGAACGCAGTGTTGTCTGTATTAAGCGTCATGATGTCGTTGAAAGTCCATTGACCGTCCTTTAGTTTCGATTCATGTGACGGTCTTTTCAACATCGTCGACGCGTAAGCCAAATCTAACAAGACATCATTGTTGCTCTGGATCAACCTTATGTTGTGCTGTCCGGTCTCGTATAACAGGCAACGCTTGTCTTCGACAGTGTATAACATTGTCAACGACATTCCCGTCGTCATAACACTCGAGTACATGTCGTTTTCTAACAACTTCAAGTTCGTGTCCCTGCGTGCGGTCAGTCTCAACCCTGAATTAGTCGTCAGCGCTGATGGCTCATTCGCCAAGAATTGCACTCTATCCGTGCAATGCTTGTTTGCCACGCAGAAAGCCCCGGTCATTGCGATTGACCGCGAGTTCAGCGTCAACCTAAATGTCTCAGCCAACGTTGCAAAGGCACCTAACTCTTCCGTGCTCATGCGCTCGTGCTGATACCAGTTCGAGAATGGGTGCGACATGCGAATAGACCTCAATGCTGCCATCAACGTCAAGTCCGCAAACGATATTGACAGATTCCCACCACCATCACGTCTGGTCAGAACGTAATTCGCCATTGCCATCGCGCCTATACCTCGATCCTCGGCCAGTGCTGACGCGAACTTATCTCCTGAATCACCAAACAGCACATTGTTTCGCTGCGACACGTCCTTCACGTCAACACCGAAACTAGACAACGCGCTACTTGCGTACATCAGATCCATCGATGAAGTCATCGCTGGAACCACGAGTCTCCCATCGACGCACGGTTCAGTCGTCCGTGTCCGATCGTAGGTCGTACTGGATAGGATCAACACCTCAGTCCACAACGCCAATCTGAATTTCAGTCCTAAGAAAACCTCATTTCCATCAGAGGATGTGCGCCAATCCAATATGTCTGGGTAGTTCTTGAATGAATAATCCGTTAATGACACGTCGCACACACTCACCTCATCATAACCTACTGGGGCTTTGTTGAAGCTGAATTTCGACGATAAGTTGTGTACACAGTCATCGCACAACCTCACCATCATCCACTGCTCGCACGAATCGAGCACCAAATCTGTTCGATCTTCGACGGAGGTCATCGACTCATCCTTGATCCTAAGCATCCTTTCGTTGCAATTGAACAAAGTCAATCGTGGTGCCTTTTCGCGTAGATACCATTCGCTTTCCTTTTCTTCGTCATATTGTTCGAACTCTTGAAATTCAACATTGCCTTCGACGTCATCTTCGTTCAAGTCGTCTTCGAGCTCAACTTCGTCGTCTTCGTCCGCATCATGCAATGTCACCCGATCTGGCGTGCCGTCGTGCGAAGGGGCCCCGCCCAATGTCGCGTTTGGATACACTAGTGCAAGTTCTCGCAACCAACGCACTGTCATGTCAATGCTGTTAGGTCCTCCGCTAACTACGTGCAACCTTATGGGATCTTCATTCAGCTTGTCATCCTTTGTCACAACTTGTAATTTGCAGTTTTTAGCGTCCGTTTTCACTATTTTTCCTCTGAGTCTGAACACCTTCTTGCTTGTTTCGACTGACGCCAACACTTTCAGATCAATCCATTGAAACCTCCCGCAGGTGTTCGCCATTTGTTGGCAAACATCACCCCAATCGGACTTTCGAACAAATTGCAACCAACAGAATCCATTCTTATAGACCAGTGCGGTTTTACCATTTTCATCACCTTCTATCTTTTTAATGGTCACCGCGTCTGCCGGCATGCAAACCCTACCGCCTTTCGTTTTTGAACGACCCGTCGACCTCTCCGTAGTCAGATTGTGAGGTAACTCCGCAATAGCGTCTTGCTGTGCCTTGGTCACGTCGCAATCTACCAAGTCCTCGTTGTCGAGACCCAACTCCAGTTGCTTGGAATTCAACCTCGGTCTCCGGGAACCGCTGATATACTCCCTAATCAAAGCATCTTCCGGCGTGTAGCCTACGGACCTTTTTGGTAGACGCATCAAATTGTCTTCGCTGCAAGCTGTCGTTAACTTCACAGTGCTGTGACACTCTGAATATTCCAACATGTTGAGAAACACCTTTTCTGGATCCAACAAGTTGTGCTCCTGTCGTGCCATTTTCAACGCCAACGACACTCTCTCGTCGATGATCAGGTCAGGAGTTGCATTACCGTCTTTCGCAGCTTGCACCTCGTTGCTCATCTTCGTCAGGGTTTGATGTATCCAGCTATCCGCATATGCCTTATCCGCCGCAGAGAACATGAGTTGAATGGTGCTCAAACCGTACGACTCCATGTCTGCGAATCCTCCGACGTACATCACCTTGGCCATCACCTCTGATTCCAGCTCTATGGTTTCTCCTTTGCATTTCAACGTCAGCGACTCGTTAGACAGGTCATTCAACATAGGCACTCGTAATCCAACTCCAACTTCCGCGAATACGACTCGTTGCCCGATCCCATGAGCTCCCCTGATAGCAACATGGGCATGGTAAACGTCCGTTGAAGATCCTCTTCACATGTGTCCAGATACAAAGTGTAGTCTACAGCTGCACTCATGAACTGCATCACAACGCTACTCGGTAACTTCTTCTTGCGCAACGCCACCTTCCATGGTGATCGGTTCGCAACACTCGTTGTGGCGCTGTTATTGTCGAAGTCGAGTTTTTGGATTCTTATTTGCTCGCGAACTTCAACCGCCGAATCGCTCGCACGCGAACTAACTCGCCTCGCATCTTCGAAGTTTTGTGCACAACTAGCGGTCAAACAGAACGGCACATCTACGTTCAACGCCGAACAAATATTCACAGCAAATTCGCAAATCACCTCGAAACATTGGAAAGACAGAACGCACACGACGGTCTTGTAGGTCAGCTCACGAGAATGTTCGAAGTCTCCGACGTCACCACTGTATCGCGGGTTTTCCGGGACCAACCCCGTGACCGCCAGAGTTGCAATCTGCCTTATCAGGTGCTTGCGCTTAGTTACGACCGGTCTGCTCTCGAACCGTTCGCACTCGATGTCGTCCACCATCTTTGCATTCTCAATGCTCTCCATAGTGACTAACGCTACCGCATCCGCCATTTTTGACGTGTCCAGTGAGTCCAGTAGATCATGCAGCGTTTGGCCATACGAAGGCTCGAACTGGTATTCTGGTGGTCCCGCGTCGCACTCAACTCTAGCACTCACCATGTTTACACCGGTGACTCTCTCCATCACTTGTTCCAGCATCCGATCAAATTTCTCGGTCGTGTCTTCACCATTTTGTTGCACCTCATGTGTCAGACCATTGTTACTCGCGATCAGAATGGCGTGGTGCATCATGGTCATAACGTACCACCGACTGATACAAAGCATCTTCAAGAGATTGCGGCAACGTCGTTTGCCGATATCAATCGCGTTACCAACGATCTCTGAACCAATCCTGCACCCCTCATACACTCTGCTGTCGAATAGAGCTTTTCTGGTTATCACGTGTGACGCGTCTTTCGATGCGTAGAAATGTATCGTGTTGTCGGCTATGACCAGCCTAGCGATTATCCTGCTATGCAGCACTGGTACCACATCGGGATCATTGAACAAATCTCGCACATCCTCGAAGGTCAAGTTATTTATGTCCTTGTCCGGTGGCAGTTTGTCTTTCACCTTCGCGATCCCTTTCACGGTGTCATCGACGAACGCAAGAAAACACTGACCTTCCGCACCCAAGCACGCATTTTTGTAAGTCATGCTTGGCTCCGCTTGCCTGTTAAATATCCCGGTTGTAACGTTTGACAAAGCGATGTTGCAATTGTGACTTCTACTTGACGGTGTACCGATCATGAACCCGTAGAGCGTTGACAAATTCGTCAAGGCTCTCCTGTCACCGATCGGTAGAAGCCGCAAGTGCAAGGTCGTCAACGATTCATCGAAACCATCGTCACAACTTTCACTTATGGGATTGTTTTCATGCATCCGTGCGTGGTAGTCCTCGATGTTCTCGACTTTCTCGCCGTAATCTATGCACATCAGTTTAAAATGAACTTCGGTCGGGAAGTTCAAGTCTGGCCAAACCTTAATTAACTTGTCAACTGACGTCAATCCCTTGTCCTCAGCTAACACTCTCATCAGGGTCAGTTCGTCGTCGAAGCAATTGGTCGCGACCAAGGAAATCCAGCAGGGTCTCCGCGAGATAGTTGCAATTGCCGCAAGATCTGACTTCAGGTCCGGTGTCAAGTGTCTGCCGCTCTTAGCCAACGATACGATCTTATTTAGCGAAAAACGAGCACCCCAGCTTTGCAACAATGATGACTTATTGCGCATGATTGATTTGTGCAACCTCTTGATGGTTGTGCTTGCTCCGTTTAACACCGGTATACTCGGTGGTAACATCAGCGAATACCACCGCGGTAGGTTGTCGAATCCGTATTGGGTCGAAAGCAGTGACATCACTACATGCAGATCCACGTATTCGGATATGGTCGTCGATGCGTCGGGTCCGCCGTCATAGAATAACAACGCTCGTTCTCGTCCCAGCTTCAGTAATTCACCCAGAGCAAGCATTGCCTTGTTCTTCATCAACACTGCCATGTCGTCCTTGACCACAGTAGTCGGAACAAATGTGTCGAATATCGACTGCGTTCCTTGTTTGTCCGCATTCTCACCGGTGTTGGCAGCCACTAGGCAATCTTCGATAGGAATCTCCAATCTCATAACTGAGTATTCCGATTCAAATTCCAGGTTCTCCCCGAAATTGATAATCGACCGTCTCGTTACGCAGTTCCTTTCGCGATCCCAAAGCCATACGATCTTCGTACCCAGCTTGCGACCCGCGTCCGTTCCGTGCTCGGTATCCGAAAACCCAGGTCTTAAGCACAACTTCGTGCTATCCCACAATCTGTGATCCGACATAGACATGTACATTCTGTGCTGATACCCACCAATCTCTTCACTCGTCTTCATCATCATCTGCCCTAAGCGTGCTATCGTGGATAAGAGAACGGAAATATTGTCTGACGTGAACGCGTGCTTCTCGCGAATCAATCGTTCCTTCTCTGCATCATCGGCACCTGCTCGCGGACCTCGCTTACGACTTTTAGGCTTCGTGCCATCCGCGTTCGTCGATTTGTTAGTCACTCGGCTCGAACCAGTGAACTCCAATAATGCTGTCTCCTTTGCTTGGTCGATCATGCGTTTCACCCCGTACTCAGACAGTTCTGCGATTTCACATAGCACCTCGACCAAAGTGCTAACCATCAACTTCAATCGCTCCTTGTTACCATTGGTTGTGGTACATAATAATGACAATGTTGGCAAGCAATTTACTACTGACACCTCTAACTTCTTCAACACCATCTGCCCAATGATCTCACGTCTTCTCGAGAAACTCAGCTCAATTGGTAGCGATGAGGTCGGCGGTCCTCCAGCGCAAGCTAAGTCATCGGTGCCCAACCTCGCAACCGTTTGGTACTCCATAATGCTGGCGGCATCGACAACTGCGTTCCTGTTGTCGTATGCGCATTTGTTGAAATACGTTTCCATCACCAATTGTAGCGGCACGTGCCTGTAGTTCGTTATCCATGAGCCATCGTTATCGCGTACTGGTTCCACTTGGGGTACTATGTTCGTGATGGTTCTCTCTTCCCAACCTAACTCATTATTCGCCGAATCTTCAGCGCACTTTGACTCTGCCACTCCGGCAACTTCCCCGGGAATCGTGTCCATTCCCAGAAATACGTCTCCATTCGCTAATAGCGCTTCGGCAGACGTCGATATTCCACCATGTCCTGGCTTGACCACATGGTATAGTGCCTTGCTATTCGGACCTGTGAACCGCACTCGCAATCGCAACTCCAAGGCTATCAAATTGGCATGTTCCCTAGCCTCTACAGAAGACTCGACGACGTGAAGTCTGTTGAGACCGTCAACGCCTACCACAGCTCGCAGCTGCGTTAATGATATCAATGGATCCGTCCTGTGCACCGAATCCATCATTCGACGTTTGCCGACTTCGTTTAGAGCAGACCAATAACATCCCGTAACGTATAGAACTGAATCCGGCATCTTAACCTCGTCTGTTTCGCTTACGCACTGAATCGGAGTTTCAACCATTGTGGCCACTATAGCCGTATCGTTCGAGTTCAACCGTTTAAGATGATTGATCATAAATATTGAAGACACAATCACGCTTACCATGCTCACGGCAAACAGAACTAATAATGACTGCAAAACTGACATGACATGCACCAACACGGCGATCGTCTGCGCCATCGAACAAGTTGCCAGAGCAACGACGCATCGCTTCGTCGGGACGAATCGTTTCCCGTCGATCCTTCGACTACACTTACCCACGAACTCAGTGGTGATAGCGTGCGATGTCGTGCACGTCGCTAAGCAACACGCCACGAACAACGGTGTTCTTAGTATGTTCATGTCGAACGAGTCATCGTCCGTAGATTCGTCACCGCTTGTTGACAAATCGCGCGACTCTCCATGAGCGAACAACTTTCTGCGAATTGCGCTATCGTTGCCATCTTCGTCTTCGCTCATGACGAGCAATACCACGAGTATCAAGATGACCACAACTAGCACGCTAGCGCTGTAGATCAGCACTCTTTGCACGGTTTCGTTAACGTGTTCGGGATCCGGCACCGACTCCGACAATCCGCTGGCATTGGAGCCCCTAGCGTATCTGGAAAACCTAACACTCTGTCCACTCTCCAATCGAACGTCCTGATCGTCGCAATAGCCCAGCGATGCTGTCCCGCTAATCCTGTTGAGTCGCTCGCGAATTGAACTGGAGTATGCGGATTCATTCACAGCGTCACAATGATGCTGAGTGAGTAGACTTTCGAACATGTTTGCCTTTAATCCCAAGTGGGCAGATATGTCATCTATGTGCACCATAAACCCATACATTTTCCCGACGAGCGATGCAGCGCTGATCTTGTTCTCATGACACAAAGTGGCTATCTTTTGCGCCGACTCAACCTTATCTCTAGTCAATGACTTCAGTGCTTTGGCTATGAGTTCGTCCTGATCTGAGCAACTCAGGCTGTCAATGCCATTACTCACGTCAATATCATCGTTCGAGCCAGCTGATCGCAACGATTCTTTCCTGTTCCACAACTCAGAATTCGTGCTGGTAATCAGCATGGACATGTTCACCAAGTGCTTGGCCCTGGATTGGAACATGGTCTCTCGCACGATGTCGTCGTCACAACAGCGTCTCATGACGGAAGCATACTGCAACTTCCGTAAGTCCTCAGCGTATGTAGAGTGCTGCCCACTCTCACGAAATCTCAAGTCACCATTGTTGATCGACGATTGACTTTCGCTGTGGTTTAGCATCACGCGCTCTCGCTTGGTCACGGTTTGTCCTTTGCGGTAGGAACCTTCGTGACGTTGATCGGTAAATTCGGAGCAAGGGCTCAGCTCCGTCTTCACTTCTTCGGTCGCAATCTCACTGCGACGGTGTGCTTCCAGCGAACCGTTGGGCCATCCTCCAGTAGAGGTGGCGCCGTTGGAACGTGAAACGCACGGGGTTTGGATGGGGTCGATAGGACCGGCAGTAGCCGGGCGTTCTAAGTCGACACTCATCGCTTCGTTCTTTGGTTATGTGCTACATGGTAGCATCTACACCTCGTAAAAGGTGAGCTTTAAGATCAACCAGTGGTTGATACTCAAACGTGCTTGCAGATTGCTAGCACTGCGTGCGATCAAGTCGCATTAGCATCACTTTTCGGCGCTTTAACCACATAATCACCGCTAGAACCAACATAGGTTCAGCGTTTATGTGGTGCATCTTGCGACAATACAACAACCTCCGCAAAGGTGAGTGTATTTCAATCCGCATATGCGTTTAGTGTCAGTCCACTTAGTGGACGAACATAAAAATTTGGTTCGCGGGCAAATGAACCCGTGAACTGTGTGATTCGAACCATGGTTCGAATTAAAATAACAATTATTGCCATGCAATAATTGTATTAATGCAATTATTGGTCGTCAATAATTGTATTAATTATAAATAATAATAATAAGTAAAATGAAAAACATACTCGAAAACATAACGACGGCCGGGCAATCAACAAATCGGGCTGGGCAGCAGCTTCGATAACAACTAGTAATCACGACAAAAAGGGGGGGGGTTTGCAAAAACTATCACGTTTAGTGCAGTACTAAGCCAAAAGACGTTTTCATCATTGAAATTTTCATTTTACTTATTATATATATATATATATAATAATATCTACTATTAAGGTTCTTTGTGGCGAACGATATAAACCGTCAAACGAG
>Ga0129332_1405022_pt1 | contig 10163 bp, 9 predicted proteins | sample CPBNA2_8_FD_109912 | JGI IMG/M metagenome (GOLD analysis project Ga0129332, IMG submission 109912) | Freshwater to marine salinity gradient microbial communities from Chesapeake Bay, USA - CPBay_Spr_31_0.2_RNA2 (Metagenome Metatranscriptome) | ecosystem: Environmental > Aquatic > Marine > Coastal... | reverse complement strand
TTTTGACACAGGTAGTATTCTTGTTACCAGAGAGTTTGATATTTTGACAAATCATGGAATTCAAGATCTTCATGCAATTGCGAATAGTAACTTTCCGGAAATGGTCATAGAGGCCTCCGTTAAAAAGGTTTTGGGCTTAGAAGGCTATATGCAGCCGAAAAATTGTTCGAAGTACTATCCTTTAAGGTCATCCGAGGATGGAGAAATTAATTGGTACTTGGATGATGCTCAAAAAATAGCGCAAAAAATTAAAGCGTTAGGACCTCCATATCCCGGGTGTTACTGTTATTTTAGATCTTACAAAGTATTTTTTTCTAAGATAATTTCAATTGACCCTAACTTCTGTGGAGAAATCAGCAAAATATATCGGGTAAAACAAAATCAGATTCTCGTTACTACTAAAAATGGCGCTATTTGTGTTGAGTATCGCTGCGAAGACGATTTGAGTTTAAAACCTTATGAGGTATTTGATAAGTGAGATATTGTAAAAACTGCATTTTACCAGATACACGGCCTGGGATTATTATCGATATATATACTGGAGTATGTATAGCTTGTAACAATAACGCGCCTGAATCTGAATTCAGATCACGAGAAGATGAACTTTTGAGAGTTTTGGCTGAAAGGAAGTCAAAAAAGAAAAGTATTTATGATTGTATAATCCCAGTTTCTGGAGGGAAGGATAGTACCTGGCAAACAGTAAAGGCACTTGAAATGAATCTAAAGCCTCTGTGTGTGACATGGAGGACACCAAAAAGAACTGAAATAGGTCAAGAAAACTTACAAAACTTAATAGATTTAGGTGTTGATCACATAGACTTTTCTGTAAATCCGAAAACGCAAAGGACTCTTACGAGAAAAGCATTTGAAAAGGTAGGAATACCAGCATTACCAATGCATCTTGCACTTTTCTCCATTCCTACAAAAATTGCTCTAAACCACGGAGTTAATCTTCTTCTATGGGGTGAAAACTCCGCTCAAGAGTACGGTGGCGAGGAAGATTATGCGAGTTTAAAGTTGCTTTCCAGGAAATGGTTAAAAAGGTACGGAGTTTCCGACGGAACATTTGGTGAGGATTGGATTGATGAGGATCTTTCAGCGGCAGATTTAGATCCATTTACGTTTCCCTCTGACGAGGAAATTATTGCTGGAGACTTGAAGTCAGTTTTCTTAGGTATGTACTCAAAATGGACACCATATGAATCGCTGAGAGTTGCGAAAAAGAACGGTTTTAAAGAACTGGAAAAGCCTATTGTTGGAAAATATGGTTTTGCGGATATAGATGAAGGATTCATCATGAGTGTCCACCATTGGATTAAGTGGTATAAATTTGGAATCACAAGAACTTGGGATAATTTGTCTCTTGACATAAGAAATAATGTTACGTCGAGACCCGATGCTATTGAGTATTTACATAATTTGGGTAGCGAAAAGCCTCTTAAAGAAATTGAAGAATTTTGTGAATACATCGATATCACAGTGAAAAAGTTTGATGAAATCTGTGAATCATTTAGAAATAGAGACGTTTGGTCAAGAAACCAATACGGTAAGTTTGAAATTAAAGAATTTTTAATTAAGCACTGGGAGTGGGATGAATGAAGTTTATAGAGGAAAACCCACCAAGAACGTTTACGGTTGGTAAAGGTATAGAAATCAAAGACTGTGGGGATATGTTCCTCGGGAATGATGAGCAAATCACTTTCACAGCAGAGGATTCCGAATACGATGTTTGTAAAAAAAGCTGGGGTTACTATGCAACACCATCTTTGAATGGGCGTTTAAGATCGTTCAATCTCGAAACGTATCTTGTCATTAATATCGAGAGTAAGATGAAATACGTATTTTTAGTGCATTCAGATAAGAAAGATCTTTTTCGAGATTACCTGAAAGACGAAAATCTGCAGATTATTCAAAGAATGGATACCTAAATGTTATTAAATCGCTATCTGGCAAGAGTTTATCTTTTTTTTTGCGGTATAAGGCTCCATTCAAGTGTAAAAATTCTTGGGCCTATTAATGTCAAGGGGAAAATAACCTCTAATAGTCTCACATTCGGTAAAAATATCGTCATTCAACCCAATGTAGAAATTAAAGTTAGGGGTAATGGAGTAATTATTTTAGAAAATGGTGTACAGCTTGATACAAATGTAAGGATTGTTGCTGCTGAGGACAGAGTTATTCATATTAAAGAAGGAGGTCAAATTGGGTTTGGAACGATCTTAAATGGCGGAGAGGATATAACCATCGGCAAAGGATCAGCTATCGCATCTAATTGTTTGTTGCAAGCTTCTGAGCATAAGTTACCAATCTCAAAAAATACGGATGTCGTTGAATCTGGCTACGTTAGAGGTAAAATAACAATAGGAGACTCAGTATGGATAGCTGCAAATGTTGTAATAAGGCCAAACTCAATTATTGAGGATAATGTGGTAGTTGGAGCTTTTTCAATTGTTAAGGGGAAGCTTGAACAAGATTGTGTATATGCGGGTCTTCAACTCAAAAAAATAAGATAAAATCTATGAAAGAAATACAAAAATATTTCCAAGGACACAAAGATACCTATTTTGCAGCGGAAATAGGTAATAATCATATGGGCAGATTAGATAAAGCATTAGAGCTCGTGGATCTGGCCAAAATAGCGCAGGCGGATGCCGTTAAGTTTCAGTTTATCACTCCTGAGTTGCTGGTTAATAAGACGATTTATCCGGAGAGGATCATCCAATTAAAGAATATTTGCCTGGATTTAGATGACCTTATTAAGGTCAGGGCGCACTGTCTCGAAATTGGCATTGAATTTGGAGTTTCTATTTTTGATTTAGAGGGCGTCCAGCAAACAAAAACCTATCTTGATCCTGATTTTGTCAAAATTGCTTCCTCGGATTTTATGTTTCACGAGCTTATCTTTGAGGTTTTTGAAAATTTTGAAAACGTAATAATCTCATCGGGCATGGCAAGTTTGGGTGAAATTGAAAACTTTTACAAAACATTTAGCGAGCATATTGGAAATCTGGTTTTCTGTTATTGTGTAAGTTTATACCCTGCAAAAATCGAAGATCTTAACCTCTACAACATATTGCATATTAAAAGCTTAATAGATGATGTCAGTAAAAAATCAATAGGTAATGGATGTAATATAAAACTAGGATATTCAGATCATTCGGATAATAAAAACGCTATCGTTACGTCATTTTCTCTTGGATGCTCTTTCCTGGAAAAACACTTCACAGATGATAAATTTAATGAAGAGTTTAGAGATCATAATTTGTCATCTACATGTGATGAGATGACTGATTTAATACAAGAACTGCAGATGGTCGTTAAATCTCTTGGGCGAAAGGATTTTTACAGGACAGAGGATGAACTATTAAACGCTAGTCAACTTAGAAGATCTGCGTATTACTCAAACAATAAAAACAGAGGGGACAGGCTATCAAGAAAAGATATTATTTTTCTTCGCCCGCAAGACCCATCTCAAAAGATCTCGATTGATGATGTTGAGACTAAAATTTTGGATAAAAATGTACTTGCTCTTAGTTTAGTAGAACTTGAGGGATTAGCAGATGATAAAAAATAAAACATATTCCAGCAAATCTTATGACGATTTTCTTGAATATGAGCGAATAAAGTTTAAAGCCGAAAGTATTTTTAAGTTGAATTTTAGTTCAGTCTTGGATGTTGGTTGTGCAAGTGGATTATCTTTGCATCTTTTAAGAAACAACAAGAATAAAGCAGATTTCTTGGGCATTGATAATGATCTGGAAATGATAGAGCACGCTAAGGACTTTTTTTCAGATGATGAACACTCTGAGTTTCAATTATCGACGATTGAAAGTCTAGGGAACGATACAAAATTTGATTTAGTACTCTTGTGGGGTTTAATTTCCTTTTATGACTCATATGAGGATCTCATTATCAAAATCAAATCTCATCTGTCGAAAACGGGAAGTATATCTATTTGGTCAGGATTTTCTAACTCAGAATATGATGTTTTCGTATCTTACTCGAAAGATGGTGCTAACCATCCCGGATTAAACATGTTTTCGTTACCGAGACTTATAGGTTTTTTAGAGGAAAATAACCTTGCAGTTGAGGTCAATCAGTTTATCCCAACTGTGCCCTTGCAGAAGGACCCACTAAATCCTCTGGTCTCATACACATTACTTGATGATAACAATTGTTATGCTATTGTGAATGGTCTAAACATAGTAAGAGATTTCTATCATCTGATAGTAACAAACAAATAATGTGTGGCATCAGCGGAAGTATACGTAATGGAAGGCTGCTAGATAGCACAATTTCAAAAACCCTCGATTCGTTGGATCATAGAGGTCCAGACGCACGCGCTTTTAAAGCTTTTAACTTACCATCTGGAAATTATTGCTACTTGTTACATAACAGGTTATCAATAATTGACTTAGACAAAAGATCTGATCAACCAATTACGTACAATGGTTTAAATCTTATATTTAATGGAGAAATTTATAATTATATAGAGCTTAGGAATGAATTAATAAAGATTGGTTACACGTTCAGTACTGATGGAGATGGGGAGGTATTTTTAAAATTAATTGATTGTTTTGGAGATTCAGCATACGGAAAAATTAATGGCATGTGGTCAGCAGCGTTATTTGATGCGAAGACTAACACTCTTACACTTAGTAGAGACATGTTTGGAGAGAAGCCCCTCTACTATTATAGTTCAGGACGTAATTTCTATTTTGCTTCCGAGATCAGAGCGCTAGAAAATATCTCAGATAAAAGATTTGACTTTAATTACCAGAAGATTAAAGAATTTTTGGTATTAGGGTACAAGTTTATGTTCAAAAATTCGGAAGAGTTTTTTAATGAGGTCAAAAGAGTTGACAGTGGAACATTACTTAAAATAAACGAAAAACTCGAGGTGCATACTAAAAGATATTTTAGGGTGCAACAGCAAGAATCTGATGACAGCTTCGCAGAATCAAAGATTAAAGTTCGAGATTTAATTACGAAATCTCTTGAGCTTAGAATGCGATCGGATGTTCCTATAGCGTTTTGCTTAAGTGGCGGCATAGATTCGAATACTCTTGTCTCAACTGCAAAAAAAATTCTTGGAAAAGATATAACTACTTTTACGATTGTAAGCAATGATCAAAGATATGATGAAGAAGAATATGTAAGGAAGGTTTCGAAAGATCTGAACATCAAGAACATACAGATCGGAATGCAAAATGGGAGCTTCTTAAGTACCTATCGAGATATAGTTCAAAAACATAAGCATATCTTGCCAACGATTTCATATTTTATGCATTCTGAGCTTCAAAAAAGCTTATCTAAGCATGGATTTAAGGTGTCACTTAGTGGAACGGGGGCAGATGAAATATTTTCTGGATATCATGATCATTACCCTTTTCATTTGGCTGATATAAAAAATTCAGCATTATTTGAGAGTGAGGTATCTCAGTGGGAAGAACATTTAAAACCAAAAATTAGAAATCCGCTCATATCAGATCTTGATTTATTCTACAAAGGGAGCAACCGAGAACATATTATCTTGCACCACGAGTATTTCAGTAGCTTTTTAAATGATGACTTTTCTTATAATTTTTATGAAGAAGAATTTCAGAAGGAATCAGCGCTAAGAACAAGAATGCATAATGAAATGTTCCATGAAATAGTGCCACCTATATTGCATGCGGACGACTTGAACGCAATGAGGTTTTCTGTGGAGAATCGTTCCCCCTTTCTGGATAAGAACCTTTTTAACTACGTCGGTACATTGCCTTCGTCTTTTCTGATGAGGAATGGTTTTACAAAATATATTCTTAGAGAGTCAATGAGGGAGATTGTTCCCGATTATATTTTGGATAATCGAAGAAAAATTGGTTTCAATTTAAATATTAATGAGTTGCTGCCTACATCTCGAAGTGAACTGGTCGCCTTGTTTGATAAAGAAAGTGAGTTATACGAAATAGTGGATAAATCAAAGATTATTCACTTCCTGAAAAATGACGATTTCCAGAAGAATAGCTCAAGCAAATTTTTATTTAGTTTAATAAGTATATTATTTTTAATGGACGCTTAACATGATCAAATTCGCAAAACCTCAATTACACCCTGATGCCTATAAAAATGTGAACGAAGTAATGGAATCTGGTGTGTTCGTGCATGGAAAGTTCTCAAGACTTTTTGAAGAAAAGTTTAAAGAAAAGTTTAGGTATGAGAATGCAACGACCGTTTCAAATGCGACCACTGGACTTCAGTTATCTCATTTTTTACTTGGGAGAAATATTGACCCACAAAAAAATGAAGTGTTATGTCCCGCTATGTCACATGTAGCCACTGCACATGCTATCGAAATGCTGGGATTGAAGCCAATCTTTGTAGACGCTAACCTCTCAGATGGGAATATAGATGTGAGTAAACTCGAGGGGGTAAACTTAGAAAGAGTCAGAGGGATGACCTACGTACATTTTAATGGTGTTCCTGCAGATGTAAAAACACTAACTTCATTTTGTAAGGATAATGGCCTATATTCTGTAGAGGACTGTGCAATATCGCTTGGTGCATCTGTTGAGTCAATCCCAGTTGGTCTTTGGGGTGATATAGGAGCATTTTCCTTTCATCCTGTAAAGCAACTAACAACCGGTGAAGGTGGAATGGTTGTGTCCAAATATGACGAACACATAACTAAGATCAGTCGAATCAAGGCGTTTGGAGTAGATCAAGGGTTCAACGAAAGGAAAATACCCGGAGTATACAATGTTGATTCTGTTGGTACTAATAACAGAATGGCTGAACTCCCTGCAGCCATAGGGTATGGACAACTGAATTCTATCGAGCAGGACCTCAAAATAAGAGAAAAAAACTTCAATATATTGAAAAATTTACTTGCTAATGAGAATTTGCCTCTGAAAATCCTTGGTGAAAATAGTAAGGATTCCAAAGGTGTTTATAACTTAATTGTTCTAATTGATGAAAGAGCTAGAAAGGATCGAAACGGAGTAATATTGGCTTTAAAAAGTCTAGGACTCGAGTGCTCGGTTTATTACCCACACCCCATTCCAAGATTTAAATACTACCAAGATCGGTATGGATATGATAAGCAGAATTTTAAAAATTCAACAATTATTGCAGATACAAGTTTTACTATTCCTTTAGGGCCACATTTAAAAGATGATGATTTGAGTAAGATTGTCGATTTCCTCAAAAAGGTATTTTAAAAAATGATAAATTTAAAAAATAAGAAAATAGCCTTAGTGGGCGGTGCAGGATTTATTGGACACAACTTGGCGATCAAATTAGCGTCATTAGGAGCAGATGTCACTATATTCGATGCATTCTCTGTAAATAACATCCTCAATCAAATCGAAAAAGGAGCAAATACAAACAATGATGAGCTTTACAGCTACTTTCTAAAAGAAAGAGTGGCTCTGCTAGTAAGTAGTGGAGTAAAAGTAAAGATAGGCGATTTTTCTGACAGGTTTGTTACAGCTAAGCATCTAGATGAAGGTTTCGATATAGTTTATTTATTAGCCGCTGTATCTCATGCTTCGAGATCGAATACTAATCCTGTCTTTGCAATGTCAAATAGTCTTCTTCCCTTTATAAATGTAGTTAATGAATTAGCTCAAAGAAAAAGTAGGTTGGTTTTTCTAAGTTCCTCAACAGTATATGGAAATTTTGAGAAAGAGGTTGTTACTGAAGAGGACAGGTGTAATCCATTTGGCATGTATGCAGTTATGAAATATTCATGTGAGATGATATTAAAAGAAATGAAGGAACACGCTGACTTTAATTATAGCGTTGTAAGACCTTCAGCCCTGTACGGAGAAAGATGTATTAGTAGAAGAGTATCTCAAATATTTTTGGAAAATTCTGCGGCGGGAATCAATAGCTCCTTTCTTGGAAATGTAGATGAGAAACTTGACTTCACTTACATTGAAGATTTAGTTCAAGGCTTAATTCTTGCAGGAGTTGAGGAGAAGGCGAGAGGTGAAGTATTCAATATTACCTTTGGTGAAGCTCAAAAAGTCTTGAGTCTATTCGATATGTTGAGAGAATATTTCCCTGACGCAACTGTAAAAATCGAGCCTAGAAATCAAGCCACTCCATTGAGGGGCACTTTGTCGAATGAAAAGGCTAGGGATTTATTGGGATTTAATCCGAAATATTCTTTGAGCAAAGGATATCCAAAATATATCCAATGGTATATAAATTTCCTGAAGGAAAATAATATAACCCTCAATACGAGTCAGCAAGTGAATGAATGAACAACGAACTCACTTTGAACTCATTTCAGTATGCTCAAAAAATCTAGATTTAATTAATACCTACGAGTATTGCTTTAGGTTTGACGTAAGCTTGTCTAATTGTTTGGTGATTATTTTAGGTGATAGAATTTCAACTAGTTTTTTAAGCAACAGATTAGAAGATGATAACGTTCAATTTTTATATGTGCCAGAAAATGACTTGTTCGCCAAGTTATCTGTTAAATTCTTTAACTTAAACTCACCTAGAATTGCAAAAAAAATTCTCGTTGTCTTATTTTCTTACCTGTTTCAAACGACTTATCGCTCCTTTAAACTCACTAGTTGGAAACGGACTCTAAGCCCTTATTCTTGTCAAACATTGATTCTCGACTTATGGAGGACAAAAGTCCCCATACTGAATTATATAAATTTTAAAAAGTTAGTGATCATGGATGGAGGCACATCAACTAAAAACTTAAAGCTACTGAAAAACTGGGAATTAACACGAAATAAGACCGCAGTTCTAACAAATTATCTCTCTAATCAAAAGTATCATCTGAGAGATAGGAAGAGCTTCCGAAACTCTTTCCAAAGATTTATATATACTATTCATTGCGAAATTTTATACGGATTACCTGAACATATTTTGAGCAAAATAAAAGGGAACTGGCCAGTAGAACCACATCTTTTTTCGGCATATGTCAACGCAGATGACAAAAAGAAACATGTAACACTGAATTCATATCAGCATCATAAATCGATTTTTCAGAATTTCCCAATAGGAGATTATGCAATAGTTCTCGGCCATCCTGAATTCCGAACATTAGACAATTCGCGAAAGTGTCTAATTGATGAAAGTTATTCAAAAATCTTATATTTGTTTCATCCGCGGGATAGGAGAAATTTTTTACTTGATATGAGTGAACGAAATTCTAGCTATAATCGGGTTGAAAGACTAAATTGGGAAGTACTCGATATTCAAGTTAGTATAGAAATATATTTATACCAGCGGAAAACTCTTCCTGCAAAAATCGTAACTTACCAGGGCTCAGCATCAGCTTTTCTTGAAGCAGTTCTGGATGAGCGAGTTACCATACAGAATGTTAAAATTACAAGTACCGAGGTCAAATGAAAAAAACACGATTAAAAAGTAACCTACTGTTTGGAACGAAGAGAGATAGATGGGCATTCTCGGTAGTATTGTGCGTTGGTATCTTTTCCGCGTTAGTTACTTTCCTAAGTATATTTTCAATCTATCCTCTTTTACAACTTATGACAGATTACGAAGTCACTGTTAATCAGTTTCCAATGGCAAACGTTAAGGAAGCATTTCCAGATCTAGATGAAGTTCAATTTATATCCATGATTACTTTATTGACTATGGTTGTTTTATTGGTCTCTATGTTGACCCAAATTTTGGAAAATGTTGTTACAAATGGATTTTGTGCATTAAAAGAGATGTGGATTTCAGGCGCTATCTACGAAAATTTTTTAACCGATTCTTACAAACTATTCCAGCAAAAAAATACATCTGAGGAAGCTAAAAATATACTTTCGGATTCGAACGCTGCGGTAGGCCTATTCATCCGGCCTATAATGCAGCTTGTTGTTGCGAGTTCAACCATAATGGTTTTGATTGGAAGTATGTTGCTTATTAATGCCCAAATTGGCGCGTCTATTATTTTGCTGGCCTCATTTCTATATCTATTTATTTATTCCGGTTTGAGAAAAGTTTTAATGAGAACTGGCAGGGCCCGAACGTCTAGCAATGAAGACAGATTTAAATTAGTAGATGATGCCATATCGTCTATGGCTGAAATAAAAATCCATGATGCGGTTAACATTTTTGCTACAGACTTCACAAAAACAAGCAAAAGATATGCTCTTTCAGTTGTTTGGTCGAAGGTTATAGCTGTTGTGCCTAAGTTTCTT
>Ga0129332_1087392_pt1 | contig 10163 bp, 10 predicted proteins | sample CPBNA2_8_FD_109912 | JGI IMG/M metagenome (GOLD analysis project Ga0129332, IMG submission 109912) | Freshwater to marine salinity gradient microbial communities from Chesapeake Bay, USA - CPBay_Spr_31_0.2_RNA2 (Metagenome Metatranscriptome) | ecosystem: Environmental > Aquatic > Marine >... | reverse complement strand
CTGATGCTCGACAACATGGTATTCACCGGTCAAAAAATTGGTGAGCTGATGGACATTGCCATGCCCGCCGACAGTGCTAAAGAATGGTTTGGCGCCGCACCACCGGACCTGACCCTGGTGGCAAGATCTCGCAAGCCAGAATGGGTTTATACCTATCTGCTTAATTTCTACGCTGACCCAAGTCGCCCCTTAGGTGTAAACAACAAAGTCTTTAAGGATGTGGGTATGCCCCATGCTCTGCTGGACCTTCAGGGATTGGCAGAATGTGCGCCCGGCCCTGTGTTGGCGGCCAATGGTGGTATCAAGCGCGACCTGATGACCGGCGAAGATATTCTCGACGACCCCTGTGGCAACTACAGCATTACCAAAGCCGGCACCATGAGCGAAGAAGAATACCAGACTGCAGTTTATGACCTGGTTAACTTTTTAACCTATATTGCCGAGCCAATGGCCGAGCAACGCAAGCATATAGGCCGTCTGGTGCTGTTATTTTTGCTACTATTATTGGTACCCACTGTTCTGTTGAACCGCGAGTACTGGAAAGGCATTCACTAGGTTCAGACAAATTATTGAGTGGCCACACCGGGGCAGACTGATCTGCCCCTCTAACTATAAAAATATGAGAGGTTGTTGTGCGACGATCATCGATGACGTTATTTTCCGATCCTACTTGCCAGTACAGTCACCGAGTGCGAATTGTACTTGCTGAAAAGGGCGTTACCGTTGATATTGAAGATATCGAAGCCAATGGGGTAACTGAAGAAATTCTCGAGGCTAACCCCTACGGAACCCTGCCAACACTGGTAGATCGCGACCTGGCTCTCTATGAGTCCAAAGTTGTGATGGAATATCTCGATGAGCGCTTCCCTCATCCGCCACTGTTGCCAGTCTACCCGGTGGCCCGAGCCCAGAGCCGTCTGTGGATCTATCGCATCGAACGGGACTGGTGCACCTTGGTCGACACCATTATCGCCAGCCCGGAAACTAAAAAAGCCGAAGCGGCGCGCAAAGAGTTTCACGAGTCGCTAATGACTATTTCCAGCATCTTCACCGAGATGCCTTACTTTATGAGTGAGGAATTTACCCTGGTCGATTGCTGTTTGGCGCCCATGTTATGGCGTCTGCCCCAGCTGGGTATCAAGCTGCCCAACAACCGTCAGGTTAAGCCCCTGTTGGAGTATATGGATCGCCTGTTCGAGCGTCCTTCCTTCCAGGAAAGTCTCACTGATCTTGAGCGCGAAATTCGCGCCTGATGAACTGAGATGAATATGCGGTCCAATCGACCCTATCTGCTAAAAGCCTTCTATGACTGGATAGTGGATAACGATTGTACTCCCTACATCGTGGTCGATGCCCATTATCCTGAGGTAGAAGTGCCCCAGGATTTTGTCACCGATGGCCAGATTGTTCTCAATATAGCCCCCCGAGCCGTCAGCAGTTTTGAGATGAACAACAACTATGTTCAGCTCTCGACGCGCTTTAGTGGCATGCCCATAGATATTTATCTTCCCGTGGGCGCCGTTATGGGTATCTATGCCCAGGAAAATGGCCAGGGTATGGTATTTGAGCCAGAGAACCCAGAAGACAACCCGCCACCAAAACCTCCGAGTGGCCCCAAGCCAGTATTGAGTTCGGCAGAAAAAACCAAGCTGGCCGCTAAGCCAAAATCCAAGTCCAAGACTAAACCCTCACTGCGAGTTGTTAAGTAACCGGGCTTTGCCAACTACAAATATCCGGGAGTTTCCTATGTCTCAACCTATAGCTATTCTATCCGCCGCGCGCACACCTATGGGTGGCATGATGGGCAGCCTGGCTGCAGTGGCCTCTCCGGATCTGGGTGCAGTGGCAATCAGTGCCGCTCTAGAGCGCGCAGGGCTGAGCAAAGAAGATATTGATGAAGTGATTATGGGCTGTGTGCTGTCTGCAGGTCTGGGTCAGGCGCCAGCGCGTCAGGCTGCTCTGGCAGCTGGTATCAATAAAGCCACCCCCTGCACCACGGTCAATAAAGTCTGTGGCTCGGCCATGATGTCAGTGATGATGGCGGGCAATGCACTGCGCGCCGGACAGTCAAAGCTGGTGGTTGCCGGTGGTATGGAGAGCATGAGTCGCGCCCCGTATCTGATTCCCCAGGGTCGTCAGGGCTACAGGTTCGGCAGTGCCGAGATGCTGGACCATATGCAGTACGATGGTCTTCAGGATGCCTATCAGGCCGTTGCCATGGGTAATTTTGCCGAGAGCTGCGCCAACAAATATCAGTTTAGTCGCGAAGATCAGGACGCCTACGCCATTGAATCACTGCGCCGCGCCAATGCGGCCATAGAGCAGGGTCTGTTTAATGCCGAGATTGCTCCGGTCAGCATCCCCTCGCGCAAAGGCGAGACAGTGGTGGACACCGACGAACAGCCAGGTAATGCCCGCCCGGATAAAATTCCCCAGCTGCGCCCGGCCTTTGCCAAAGATGGCACAGTGACAGCCGCCAATGCCAGCTCCATTTCAGATGGTGCAGCAGCCCTGACATTAATGATGGCCGACGAGGCAGAGGCCCGTGGCCTGCAGCCAATTGCACTGATTCGTGGCTATGATCAGAGCGCCCAGGAGCCCGAGTGGTTTACCACCGCACCTGTGACAGCAATTAAAAAGACCCTGGATAGAGTGGGCTGGAGCGTGGCTGATGTAGATCTGTGGGAAGTCAACGAAGCCTTTGCCGTGGTGGCCATGGCCGCATTGCGTGAAATTGGCATGCCCCACGACAGACTTAATATCAATGGTGGCGCCTGCGCCCTGGGACACCCCATAGGTGCCAGCGGTTCAAGAATTATTGTCACATTGATTCATGCGCTGCAGCAGCGCGGCGGAAAAAAGGGTATTGCCAGCCTCTGTATAGGCGGCGGCGAAGCCACCGCCATGGCTATAGAGTTGGCCTAGTCTATATATTCAAATACTCTGACCACTTTGCGAACACCGCTGCTATCGCTGGCAATTTTACCGGCCAGGTCTGCAGTGGCGCGATCCACTGTGCCCATTAGGTAGACCACACTATCCTCGGTGACCACCTCAATATTTGAAGCCTTTATTTTATCGTTAAACATCAGCTTGGTTTTGATCTTGCCGGTCAGCAGAGTATCGTTGGTGCGCGAAACAATAGAGGTTTTGCCACGTACCTGCAGCTCATTGTAAACCTGGCGCACATCTTTGTAGGCCCGGGCCACATCGCCGGCCTTCTTTTTAAGCGCTGCGGTGGGCACCTCGCCAGTTAACAGAACAACGCGGTTTACCACATTGATATTGATATGGGATTTATCGAGTTGAGGGTCGGCCTTTTTGATATTGACGCCAATAAAGGTGTCCATCTTTATATCATCGATGGCCGTCCCCATACTGGTGCTGGAGGGGTCTGGGTCAAAGGGTTTGGACGTGACCGAATCAACAACCGTTGTACATCCAGATAGTATAAATATGCTGGTCAAAAATACCGCCAAAGCTCGCATTTACTCGCCTCCAAAAATTTGATGATCTACCAGTGCACAGAGACACTGAACTATCTGAAACTGAGCCGCTGTTGCCAGTTGCCCCTGAAATTCCGCTGCGGGAATCACAATATCATTGTAACCGAGTGTGGCCGATAATAAATCATCATTGGCCCCTGACAGCAGAATTACACTCAGTTGTTTATCAATTGCCGCCTCAATCGCGGTCAGCAGAGCAAGGCTATTGTCCCCCGCACTGACTATAAGTAGTACATCGCCACTTTTTCCCTGCACCTGCAAAGACTGGGCGTAGCGCTCAGCACCAAAAGAATTATCCACCAGCCTATTAATATTCAGTGCCGGAAACCCCGGGCGTTCAATCTCAAAACCCTGGGCCAGATAATCCGTGAATAACTGCGCCAGGGGCACGGCAGACTTATCGCCACAGCTAAAGATACTATTACCCGCCAGCAGTGCCTGGGCAATCTGTTCAGCCGCTGCCGCCATGGGCTCAGAAAACGCGTCGCCGACTACCATGGTAGTCTCGATCACCTTCTGAAAGTGGGTAAAAATTTGCTTGTCCATAGTACCTTTTGAGTTTAACGTCCGTTCTAGTTACATAGCCCGTTCCAGGTTAACCTTTTGCGGTTATCTAACGCCCTGCAGTCACTGCTACATTATAATATTCTGAATCCAGTCAATGGCATAGCCCTTTAATCGACCCTCTAAAGGGCCGGTGCTCTCAGCAGTACCCAGTGTTTTGCCCGGGCTTATAGCCACAGCATCAAAACGCGCCGGGCTAGAGGCGCTGTAACCGCGGCTCTGCAAATACAGTGCTGCCGCGGCAGCCAGCCGCTGGCATTTCTTTGCGGTAATGGATGCCGCTGCGCCGCCAAAGGCCTGAGAGCGGCGAAACCTTACCTCCACAAAGACAATACAGCGGTTATCTTTCATTATCAGGTCAATTTCGCCGCGACGGGTACGAAAGTTTTTGCCCAACAACTGCAGGCCCTGATCTATCAGATACTCACAGGCCAGGTCCTCCGCCTGAGCGCCCGAGAGATTATTGTGCTGCCAGTCTGCTCTATCCATAAGCTACAGTCTCCGCTTGCTAACTCATTACCCCGAGCCTTTTATCTCGCGCCTAGCGCGCCAACTCCACCACCTTGCCACGCTGGAACTCAGCCCATTTTTGTTGCCGCCTGATTACCCCATCAGACAGCGACAGCAGTCCAGTGGCACCAAATACCCAGGTCTCCTGTTCAGACTGCAGATCGCGCAGATTTCTGTGCAGCAAAAAGGCATCGTGACCCACCGCATAGAGGTGGCGATAAGCTGTGTGCAGGCGGGTATCCGGTGTTAGTTCTGTGGCTAGCTGACCAGGTAATGTCCAGGGCATAGCACTAAATTCAACACCGGTTAAATCCCGGTCCAGATCGGTCTGCTGAATACCATTGTAGATATGCGAGGTAGCCACCACAGGCACATCAGAGGCATAGAGAAAATCCAGTGCCGGTTTAATCTGTCGCGCCACCACCGGATAGCCAAGCACCACCACCAGATCAATATCCTGTCGGCGGCGCACCTGAGACTTGATGCGGCTATTTACAAAGCGCTTGATCTGCACAGCGCGGTCTTCGCTGAGATCAATCAGCAGCGGCGGCTTTAATAGTGGAGTGAAATCTTTGACCGAGGAGGGGTAGGCCACCTGATCCAGCACAGTGCCACCTTTTTCTGTCCAGTACTGGTTAAAGAAGCTAGCTGAACTTCGCCCCCAGCCATTATTGGGTGAAATCATCAGTACATTGCGTTTGCCCTGCTGCCAGGCGCGGTCGGCAATCTGGGTTATTTCATCCTGGGGCGAGAGACCAAATTGAAACAGGTTCTGCGGCTGAGACCCATTGCCCGTCTCCACCCGGTTAAGACTAAGGGTGGGCACCGGCAGGCTGGCCATCGGCATCAGCGCCTCCACCTCGGACTGGCGCATGGGGCCAATAATCATCTCGGCACCATCCTCTACCGCATGGTTATAGGCCTTTTGCATAGACTGCACACTGGTGTCATAGATGCGAATTTGCGGCGCATCCGCAGAGATATTTTCATCCAGAAACTGGTAATAGGCGCCCATAAAGCCATCCAGCAGGGTGTAGCTGGGCACCTCATAGTTATCCTGCAGGGGCAGCAACAGAGCCACCTGGGAGGGAGCCGAGGCGCGGCTAAATGACCCCAGTGATTTCATTGCTTCGGGCGGAGTTTTTGAGGCCGGATGTGTTCGCCAGCGCCGCTGCCAATCTTTAAATGCCAGCGCTCTGGACTGAGCATCAGTCTGGTAGCGGCGGCTGAGTTCCGCCAACTGCAGCCAGCCTGCCAGCACTGTGTTTTGGTGATTTTGGCCCTGCTGTAAATAGCTGTAGGGCTGCACTGTTAGATGGCGCCACAGGCTATTGTGCACAGAGCGAATATCCTTCTGCTTTCTTAGCAGGCTGGCAAAACTGATCGACTTCAGCAGCCCCTGCTCTGTATTGCCCAGGGCAAAATTTGTGTCTGCCTCCAGGCTCAGCATGCGCCCCAGCGTTGCGGCATTAAAAGTTTTACTGTTATCGACAAAGCGACGCTGAGTCAGGCGCTCAATAGCGCCCTGAGGGTTATCCAGGCTCAGCTGGAGCTCGGCCACAAACAGGTTAAATTCAATATACTGGGGGTCACTGAGCTGCTCGGTGACCACAAGCTTTGCCACCTCTGCACTTTTAGCCAGGTCTCCGGCGTTGGCAAATAGCACAGCGGCTTCAAAAATACGCTGATCGGGGTTTGCAGCCAGTGGCGTAGACTCCAGCATGGCCTGGGCTTTTTGCAGGCCACTGATATCCTGAACCTCAACAGCAGTAATCACTGGCGCACGCACAGTATCCTGGGTTGGGGTTGGCGCACAGCCACCAATTAAGGCTAAGATGCCCAGCGCAAAAACAATTAATGGAAGACGCTTTTTATTCATGAACTCAAATCAATCCGGTACGTTATATATAGTCGCGACACCCATAGGCAATCTGGGTGATATGGTACCCCGCGCAGTAGAGACTCTCCAGTCAGTGAGTGTAATCGCCTGCGAGGACACTCGCCACAGTAAAAAGCTGCTAGATCACTTCAGTATAGATAAACCCTGCATTGCTTATCATGATCATACGGACAAAAAATCCAGTTACAACATCCTCAAGCGATTGCGTGCCGGTGAAGATGTGGCGCTTATCTCCGATGCGGGCACGCCCCTGATTTCCGACCCCGGTTACCGCCTGGTATCCGAAGCCCGTCAACAGGGCTACAGCGTGATACCTATTCCCGGCGCTTCCGCCGTGGTCGCGGCTCTCAGTGTCTCCGGGTTGCCGACAGACAAATTTAAATTTATGGGTTTTCTGCCAGCCAAAAGTACCCAGCGCAAAACCTCATTGTCAGCGGTCAAGGGCAGTGCAGAGACCATGGTCTACTACGAGGCCCCTCATCGCATTGCAGACACCATTGCCGATATGCTGGATATCTTTGGTGCCGATCGGCCCGCCTTTATGGCACGGGAAATCAGCAAAACCTTTGAGACCTACCTGCAGGGCAGCATGGCAGAATTATTAGCATTGGTGCAGGCAGACAGTAACCAGCAGCGTGGTGAAATAGTACTGGTGATTGCTGGGGCAGCCAATGAGTCCGATGTGGTTTCTGTGGATGCAGAGAAAGTGCTCGGCTTGCTGCTCAAAGAATTACCTCTAACCAAAGCCGCCTCGCTCACCGCCAAAATTAGCGGCGGCGATAAAAAGCAGCTCTACCAACTGGGCCTGTCTCTGCAGCAGAAGTCCTAGCGGCCTAGCCAGAGGCGCCAATGACATTGATAAACTTATTGGGGCATTACAGCCGTATACTGGAAGTCGTTACTCGCTGGCCTGGTGCCATTAATAAGGCAATTGATAATTGGCCCTTGTAATGCGAAGCGATTAATAAAAGAATAGCTTCCGTCTGTTACTCTGGCCTATGCACCACAGGGCAAGACTGGGCGACGAAACACTAACAATAAAAACAACGAGGAATCATCTTGGAAGCTTTTCTGGGTCAACTTAACTCCATTATCTGGATCTCGGCACTAATTTATCTCTGTCTGGGTTCGGGGCTGTACTTCTCTGTGCGCACCCGTTTTTTACAGGTGCGCCACTTCCGCCATATGCTCAGTATTATGCGCGAGGGTCGCAGTTCTGACTCCGGTGTCTCCTCTTTTCAGGCCCTGGCCATGTCCCTGTCGGGCCGGGTGGGCACAGGTAATATTGCCGGGGTAGCCACGGCCATTGCCATGGGTGGACCGGGGGCGGTTTTCTGGATGTGGATGGTAGCCTTTTTGGGGGCTTCAACCGCCTATGTAGAAGCCACATTGGCGCAGATTTACAAAGAGAAAGATGACAATGGCGAATACCGCGGTGGTCCGGCTTATTTTATTGAAAAAGCCATGGGCCAAAACTGGTACGCCTGGTTATTTGCTGCCTCGACCATTATCGCCGTAGGTTTTTGCCTGCCGGGCATTCAGTCCAACAGCATTGTTGCCGCCATGAACAATGCCTGGAATGTGCCACCTATTGCCACAGCCTCGTTTATTGCCCTGGGTATAGCGCTGATTATCTTTGGTGGTGTAAAGCGTATAGCGCACTTTGCTCAGGTGGTGGTTCCGGCCATGGCACTGGGTTATATCCTGATCTCCTTTGTGGTGATGGGTGCCAATATCGACCAGTTCCCCGCGGTAATTAAACTCATTATCAGCAGTGCCTTTGGTCTGGATGCTGGGTTTGGTGCCATTATAGGTATGGCCGTGCAATGGGGTGTTAAGCGCGGTATTTACTCCAACGAAGCAGGGCAGGGTACAGCGCCCCATGCGGCAGCGGCCGCAGAGGTTTCGCACCCGGCCAAACAGGGGCTGGTGCAGGCATTTTCTGTGTATGTAGATACCTTGCTTATCTGCACCGCTACCGCCTTTATGATTCTGATGACTGGTCTCTACAATGTGCAGGGGCCAGAGGGAGTGATGCTCTATCAGGGCCTCTCAGGTTACGAGGCCGGCCCAGCCTATGTGCAGAGTGCCTTTGATACAGTACTGCCGGGCTTTGGCAGCGGCATACTGGCTGTATCACTGCTGTGCTTTGCCTTTACCACCATTGTGGCCTACTACTATATTGCCGAAACCAATGTGATGTTTATTAACCGCAAGGTGCATCGTCCCTGGCTGGTGTTATTCCTTAAGGCGCTGGTACTGACTTCGGTAATGTATGGCGGGTTAAAGAGCGCCAATATTGCCTGGGCGCTGGGTGATATAGGGGTGGGCCTGATGGCCTGGCTGAATATTGTGGCTATTCTGATACTGCAAAAGCCGGCCATGCTGGCGCTAAAAGATTACGAAACCCAGCTGGAAAATGGCCAGGATCCCACATTTGATCCGCAGAAACTGGGCATTGAAAAAGCCGACTTCTGGATAAACAAATAAACCCGCGTTTGGGTCCGATCAGTTAGGCGGCTGGCCAGCCGCCTAATTCTTTCCAGCGATTAGTAATTTTGCAGAATAGCTCGGCAGTTTTAATAGTGTCATACAGGGCGCTGTGGGCATCGCGATTATTAAACTCTATCTCCGCCGCTGCACAGGCCTTGGCCAGCACAGTCTGACCATAGGCCAGCCCCGCCAATGTCGAGGTGTCAAAACAGGAGAACGGGTGAAACGGGGTGCGCTTAATTTGGTTGCGCTCAATGGCCGCATTGACAAAGCCCAGATCAAAGTGGGCATTGTGAGCCACCATGACCGATCTGGTGCAGCCTGTATCACTAATCTCTTTGCGAATTGGGCGAAAAATTTCCCGCAGAGCCTCGCCCTCTTCTTCCGGATCACGCTCGGGGGCATAGATATCTATGCCAGTAAATTCCAGCGCCGAGGGTTCAACCACAGCGCCCGGAAAGGGGTCGATATTTTTGCTGTAGCTCTCTTTGATCTGCAGATTGCCCTGGGCATCCATCTCCAAAATAACCGCGGCAATTTCCAGCAGGGCATCGGTGCGCGAATTAAACCCACCGGTTTCAACATCCACCACCACAGGCAAAAAACCGCGAAAGCGTTTGGCCATCAGCGAGGGTTGCAATAACTCTTCGGGCATATCCATTAGAGGCTCAGTTTCCAGTTAAGGCTGGTGCCGGCACCTAGCGGAATCAGTTGCGAACCATCGAAGGGTACAGACTCGGGCAGCTGCCAGGACTGGCGCTGCAATGTAATCTTGCCACTGTTGCGCGGCAGGCCATAAAAGTCCGGGCCATTGGTGCTGGCAAAGGCTTCCAGTTTATCCAGAGCCCCGGCCTGCTCAAACACCTCGGCGTAGAACTCAATGGCGGCATGGTGGCTAAAGCAGCCAGCACAGCCACAGGAGCTCTCTTTGCGGCCCTGAATATGGGGGGCCGAATCCGTACCCAAAAAGAATTTTGCATTGCCGCTGATGGCCGCCTCAATCAGAGCTTGCTGGTGCACATTGCGCTTTAAAACAGGCAGGCAGAACAGATGTGGCCTAATGCCACCCACCAGCATATGGTTGCGGTTAAACAGCAGATGTTGGGGCGTAATAGTAGCCGCTATATTATTGCTGGCCTGGCTGACAAACTCCACGGCCTGAGCCGTGGTGATATGTTCCAAAATAATTT
>Ga0129332_1036660_pt1 | contig 10181 bp, 10 predicted proteins | sample CPBNA2_8_FD_109912 | JGI IMG/M metagenome (GOLD analysis project Ga0129332, IMG submission 109912) | Freshwater to marine salinity gradient microbial communities from Chesapeake Bay, USA - CPBay_Spr_31_0.2_RNA2 (Metagenome Metatranscriptome) | ecosystem: Environmental > Aquatic > Marine >... | reverse complement strand
TTCTTCAATATTGATGAGTGCTCGTCCATGACCCATGGATAAAAACCCATCTCGCATTCCAGTTTGGATAATTGGATCTAGCTTTAATAAGCGCATATAGTTGGCAACTGTAGAGCGTTGTTTTCCAACCCGCTCACTCAATTGATTTTGCGTTAAATGTATTTCATCAGTTAACCTTTGGTAGGACAAGGCGATTTCGATTGGGTCTAAGTCGCGTCTTTGAATGTTTTCGACCAACGCCATTTCCAGAGTTTCTTGATCATTGGCAATTCTAACATAAGCTGGAATTGTTTCTAGATTAATTGATTTAGAAGCTCTAAATCTTCTTTCACCTGAAACCAATTGATATTTATTGCGATCTAGTTTTCTTACAGTAATCGGTTGAATGATACCGAGCGCTTTGATCGAGTCTGCCAATTCTTTAATCGATTCCTCGTTAAAGTTTGTTCGGGGTTGATAGGGATTGACTTCAATTTTATCAATATCTAATTCGACGATATTTCCAACAAGTTTGTTTGCGTTGGGATCCTCAATCGAGCGAATTTCATTTTGCGGGTCGTCTAATAATGCCGAAAGCCCTCTTCCTAAAACTTTTCTTTTGTCTTTCTTAGCCATTGACCACTGAAGTTTTATTGTTATTTAAAATTTCTTGTGCCAAAGATAAATAGTTTTTTTGCTCCTCTGCTTGTTGCGTCGTAATCAATAATGCTTTCACCAAAACTTGGCGCTTCACTCAATCGGATATTTCGCTGTATGATTGTTCTGAAAACCATTTTTCCAAAATGCTTTTGAACTTCTTCTACTACTTGATTTGAAAGTCTCAGCCTAGAGTCATACATGGTTAAAAGTAGACCTTCAATATCTAAATTTTTATTGTGTATTTTTTGAACGCTTTTGATGGTATTTAGTAATTTACCTAGCCCCTCTAAAGCAAAGTACTCACATTGTATTGGAATAACAAGTGAGTCAGCGGCAGTCAATGCGTTTAGCGTTATTAGTCCTAAGGAAGGTGCACAGTCTATGATTACATAATCATATTGGTCCAAAATAGGCTGTAAAGCTTTTTTGAGCATGTACTCCCTTTCGTTTTTATCCACCAATTCAATCTCAATAGCGACAAGATCAATGTGAGAAGGGATTAAATCAAGATTAGGAGTACTGGTTGCAACAATGGTTTCGGCAACATTTGCAGTATGCTCTAACAATTGATAGGTTCCCAGTTTTTGAAGTTTCACCTCCACACCAAGTCCAGAAGTAGCATTGGCTTGTGGATCAGCATCTACCAGAAGCACTTTTTTCTCCAGAACAGCCAAAGCAGCGGCAAGATTGACAGAGGTTGTTGTTTTACCAACTCCTCCTTTCTGATTCGCAATCGCAATTATTTTAGCCATTAATAAAATATATTTGTTAAAAATACAATTAAAAATAAGGCTTTAAAAATTAATGTGAGTTTTGATTCAAAAAACAAAAAGCCTTTTATTTATTGTTGGATACTGTCTTTGTATTCGATGTAAAAAATGGTTTCATTTTCTTTTTTGTGACCGTATTTTTCACGTGCAAACCTTTCTAAGCTATCAGTGTTTTTTAAATATTTAATATTTTTTTCATCCTCTTTTATTAACTTCTCTAATTCTTTTTTTTGTATTTCAAGTTTTTCAACCTCCCGATCCAGCTCGTTGTGAATTTTGAGAGAATGGGTGTCCAAAAAGATCATCCAAATAAGAAAAACAATAAATATTACAAGATATATATAACGATATATATTATTAAAAACGTTCTTTAAGTTCATGTGTTTTAGAAGCCTATTCTTGAATTTGACTGACGCGTTGCAGCGTGATTACTTGTTCACTCGAATTGTTCCAACTGTTTAGAATGTAGTTCATGACATCTGCAATTTCTTCCTCCTCTAATCCTTGATTCTGCATGACTCCATCATAGGTTTCTCCATTGACTTTGATAGGACCATTTAATCCATATTTTATTCCTTTAATACTTAAATCGATATTGTTTAATAAGTAATCAGAAGCTGCCAAAGGGGGGAAAACCCCCGAAACTCCTTCGCCAGAATCTAAATGACATTGAACACAAAAATCTTGATAGATTCCTGCACCATCCGCAATACTTTCTTCCAATGGTTTGTTTTGATGAAGCCAAGAGATTTTAAAAAAAAGGAAAAGACCAAAGATTAAGGAGATTAGTTTCATTATTTTTGAATCACTTTTAAAATCCCTTTACCCTCAACTCCGATGTATAGATAACCATCTGGGCCTTCTTTAACGTTTCTAATGCGTCCAATTTCATTTAATATTTTTTTCTCTTTTCACCACTTTACCTTTCTTGATTACGAGGTGTTCCAGGTATTTGAATTTAAGAGAGCCAACAAACAAATCTCCCTTCCATTTCTTGTAAACCCTTGAGGAAGAAAAGGCCATTCCGCTTGGCGCGATAGAAGGAACCCAATAATAAAAAGGTTGTTCCATTCCTGGTCTAGATCTTTCGTCTGTGATGGGAGTTCCGCTATAATTTATACCATAAGTGATAACTGGCCATCCGTAATTTTTTTCCTTTTTGGATGATATTGATTTCATCACCACCTTTTGGGCCGTGTTCATTTTCCCAGATTTCTCCAGTTTTTGGATGAACAGTCATCCCTTGAGGGTTTCTGTGTCCGTAGGAAAAAAACTGCCTTTTTAGCTCCATCGGTATTTATAAACGGGTTGTCAGACGGTATACTTCCATCAAGATTCAGACGGTAAATTTTCCCTCCATCTCTTTTGAGATCTTGAGGATTAACATCTCGATTCCCTCGATCTCCTACAGAGAAAAACAAATGCCCATCATCATCAAAAACAATCCTTGATCCCCAGTGTTGTCCTTTGGTTGTATTGGGTGTCGCTTTATATAAAAGTTTAACATCTTCTAGTGTATTGGCATTCAACTTGGCTTGGTAGAGCGCAGTGTTTCCGCCTTTATCTCCTTCAATATGACTTGACAAGGTCATGTAGATCAAATTATTGCTTTTAAAATCAGGATGAACGGCAACGTCCAAAAGCCCTCCTTGTCCTCTTTTGTAGACTTCAGGAAGTCCGCCTACTTCTGTTTTATTTCCATTTGAAACACGGTATAATACTCCTTTTTTTTCGGTTACCAGCAATTCTTTCTCACTTAGAAACGTCATGCCCCATGGTACTTCAATGCCATCAACAATTGTTTCTGTTCCGTATTTGGTTTGCTCCGGTGTTTCAATTAAAGGAGGGTTTTCTTGAGAAATACAAGAGCTAAAAGAAATGACTAGAATGGCGAGTGTTAAATATAAATTTGATTTCATTGTTGACATTATATTATGATGAAATTACGAATTAATCTTATAGAATTTATTTTGTTTTAATAAGATGTTTTTTTGTTGTTGTTAAACAACAGCTTTTATTTGCTTTATTGTTAATCTTGAGCCATTTTGTAGGCTTCAATTGTTGTGTAATATTTAGTAATCATATTTGGAACCTCCCATGTAGGTAATGCTCCATTTTTAAGGTAAGTTAAAAAATTAATAGTTACCTGTCCAAAATGTGCTTCGTGACCAATTTTTAATTCTTCTGGAACGTTTATTTTCCATAATGAATCTGAAATTTGTGTTGAAGTAACTCCAGGAAATTCCTTTTGAACTTCACTGAGTGTCGCGGCCAAATTGTTCTCGAAACCTTCAGTTTCATTGGGTTGGATGTATAAGGTGGTTTTGTAATTTTCGGCTTCACCTTGTTTAATGATTAAATCACTCTTTGTTCCACGCATAATACTGTAATGCGTATCCTTTGTGCCTTCTGGTGCTTTGAAATTCCAGACGACCGAAACTTTTGCGTGTTTTCCTCTAATTTTATAATTCATTTCTCCATTACAGAAAACTAATAAATTCTCTCCATCTAGATCTTTACTGAGATAGGGAGGATAATAAGAATATCCCGTAACTTTTTGAAATTCTCTGGGCGTCAATTCGGTTGGCCATCTTTTAGCACTCACCATTTCGATATCAGATCGGTCAATGATTTGATTGGGAAAAGCTTCCCATTGAATTAGATCTACGAGGTGCGTAGTGACGTCAACAATTCCTTCACCTTCTTCGTTGATGTCGAAAAACCAAGCGGGTCTGACCAACGGTTTTCCAGATACATATTTAAAAAAATGATGAACACTCAACTTGCTGATGGCAGGTTCCTCTTCGGTTCCATCGATTAATGACCCGAAGATTTCGGAAGACATGGAAAATGCTTTTTGCAAACCTGTAGTAACCTCAAAGCGCTCGGTCATGATGTCATAAATCAGCACATTGTTCTCCTTTGCTATTCTAAAGGCTTCTTCGAGTTTTATAAATCCTTCTGGGTTGATGACCAATGGCTTGTCTGCATAGACATTTAAACCTGCTTTAACCGCAGCCAATACATAATCAATTTTTTTTGAGTTTTTCCCAGCAACGATCATTACATTTCCAGGCTTTTTAGTGACCATGTCTTGTAAGAAATTATCACTTAGGTTAACATTTACCTTCCAATCGGTTGGAGCTTCATCTCGTGAATTATAGGCAGATATTTTACTCAAAAAATCTTTTACTTCAAGCCCCTGAGGTGCAAAAACACTTATTGAAGGATCAACACCTTCATACATCGTCTTTAGTGTTAAAGCTGCATGAAAATGTCCGGGATCCAATGTCATGAATTTCACCGTTTTTGAATTATTTTTTTGACAAGAAATAAATAGAATTATTGAAATTAGTATCGCGAATTTCTTCATTATAAAATTGAAATTATTAGATTTTTATTTAACGTAATTTGTTCCATAAGGTTTTCGTTGCGGTCTACTGAGAAACGCATTTGCTTCATTGTCATTAACAAACATTTCGGTTTTTGGATTCCATTCTAATTTTCTTGGAATCTTCATTGCAATATGACTAATAAGGCAAACCGAACAAGCTCTGTGACCAATATCTACCGGAGAAATCGGAGCCTTTCTTGTTTCTATGCAATCTAACCAATTCCCGTGTTGTTCATCGATTTTATATAAATGTGTTTCGTTAGCACCGATTACAGACTCTAGAATTTTAGGATCAGAGGCATTTAAAGCCTTACTGCTTTTTTCTTTATCAGTTGGATCAGAAGCCGAAGCGGTATAACTTCCTCTTGAAACAAAAATCCAACCTTCTGAACCTTCATAACGAACTCCATTTGTATAGCCTCCACTAGTGAGTACAGAGATTCCGTTTTCATACTCATGCTTGACCATAAAGTCTCCGTGTACATTCCAAAGTCCGGACTTTGGAAAACTAGCAATCGCCTCAACAGAAATAGGACCAGTATGCTCAGTATTCATTCCCCATGCCGCTGAGTCATAATGGTGTTGTCCCCATCCTGTAATCATTCCTGCGCCATATTGTTCTAATCTCAACCATCCCGGTCGGCTATATCCTACTTGGGGGTGAACTCCGATTTCTGTGTAAGGAACTTCTGGAGTAGAGCCCAACCACATGTCATAATTTAAGTTCTTTGGAATTGTCATTGCCGGGGCGTCTGGCCCTCCTGGATCCCCAGGCAGTCCAATTTTGACAGTGTGTAATTTTCCGATTCTCCCGTTTCTGACTAATTCCGCAGCAATTCTAAATTGAGGCATTGCCCTTTGTTGGGTACCAACTTGAAGAATGGTTCCTTTGCTTTTAATCACATCTACCAATTGCCTTCCTTCTTTTAAAGTTAAAGAGGTTGGTTTTTGCAAATAAATATCTTTTCCGGCAATGGCAGCTTCCATGGCAGGTTGTGAGTGCCAATGATCTGGTGTGCTGATAATTACTGCGTCAATGTCTTTGTTTAAGAGCAACTCCCGATGATCATCGTACATTTTCGTACCGTTATAATTGCTTTTTTCGGTTTTTTCTTTGTAGAACTTATCCACTAAAATCTTGGCATCTTTTGTCCTGTTTGAATCCAAATCACAAACCGCCATTATGTTTGCTTTGTTGTGCCTCATCGTTTCTGGTAAGTCATGGCTTCTAGCAATTCGTCCACAACCAATTTGACCAATATTAATTTTGTTACTCGGAGCATCTTTCCCCAATACACTGGCGGGAACTATCGAAGGGAATCCAACCATCGCAGCTGTCCCTAAAACTGTTTTCCCAATAAACTTTCTTCTTTTCATGAGTCGTTTAGTTTTTATTTATTGTTATTTTTAAATTTTCGGCAAAGGCCTGCCAATGTTGCTCTGCTTCTTCGTGGTTTATATTTCCCTCAAAAACCAACATTCGATATTTTAAATTATATTTTCTCTGAGGCTCGATTTTCCATTCATTATGACGAATCGGGCAGAATTCAAAAAACATATCTCCTCGTCCTTTATTACCATCTATAGGCCATACTCTCATTGGTTCTGGATGTGATTTATTTTCTGGATGGCTCATGAATAATATGCCATTGGTGCTTTTTCCGTCAGCAGATTCGCCGGTCACAATACACCACTTGGCTTCACTACCGTCTGCAGTTAATCTGTCTCTGCCTGAAGAAGTGAAAACCGTACAATTATCTTTGTGCCATCTTTCCGTAAACCGTAATCCCAATCCACCGCCGTAACGATAGGCCTCAAAGAGAATTCCATTGGGCAATGGACTGCTAAATTCACTTGTATAATCAAGAATGTATTGATCTTTCCCGTCAACTTCCCACATTTTTATTTTTAGGTTTTCATTTATAGCAACCTCACCAATTTCTCGATTTTCCAAGATCAAGTGTTCCTGTTTTGCATCAAACGCGGCAAATATACTTCCAGCTTGAATTGAATTAAATTCTTTAAACAAAACCGTTCCTTGTCCATCTTTAAGATTCCAAAAATCAATTTTTTCTGAATCAATTTTGGTTCTGGTCCATGGCCCCCATAATCCATAGTGATGAAAGTGATCTGGAGGTTGAATTCTTGTTAGCGTATCTCCTTTTGGAGAAAGAATTGGGTGAACATAGCCCGATTTTTTATAGATAGAATCTACTCCTTTTGGAGGATAAGTCATCCCATAACGATAAGTGACCAGTGCTTTTTCCTTAGAAATTAATGTTAAATCCCCTGCTGTTTTTTCGTATTTGAATTGAGTATTGACAGCTGAATTTTTCTTTTTGATTAAACAATATTCGATGCTTCCTGATTCATTCAAGGGATTGTGTTTGAACCATAATTTTTTTTGTTGATTATCAATTTGAAAATTTATTTCTTTTGATTTTGAGGATGATTTTTTTAATAATACCACCCCTGTTTCAAAATCATCGAAATGAATGTTTTCGATAGAGACACTCGTAAGTCGGGTAGCAGTGATATCATTTTTTTCAATTTCAAAACACATCATTTTTTCCTCTTTGTTAGAGAGACTCACACAAGAAGTGAGGAGGGCTATGTATACAATGTAGATTTTCATATTGAACTGCTTAAATTAAAGATAATTTTTTAATAAAATCCATTATCGCCTTTTTTTAAAATAGGCATCAATTGCTCAACTTCTTTCGTTTTTATTTGGGCGATGTTTCTATTTTCATAAGGGTCTAAAAGATGATCAAAAAGCTCAACAACTGGTTCTTGATTTCTGAAATATTTTGATAAACGATAACGCTCTGTTTTGACTGAAAATCCATTTTTCCAATAGCTATAGGCAACATTTCGTTTGCTTAAATCAGGTATTTTGATTAAATCTACAAAACTTTCCCCATCAACTTTGTGGTGTTGTTCAACTCCGCATAATTCCAAAAGGGTAGGGTAGAGGTCCACCGTTTCAAGTATTGAATTTACTTGACTGTTTTTTGTTTTCAACCCTGGGACTTTTATTATCAATGCACTTTTTAAAGCAATATTAAAAAGTGTGTGTTTTCCCCAAACTCGATCATTTCCCAAGTGCCAGCCATGGTCTCCCCAAATAACGACAATCGTATTTTTATCTAGTTCAAGATTTTTTAATTCATCAATTACTCTGCCTATTTGTGCATCGGCATAACTGACCGCGGCATAGTAAGCATGCACTAGTTTTTGAGAATACGCATCAGAAAGTGGTTTAGAGAGACTTGCTTTTTCATCAGAGAGTTTGTAATTATTAAACTCTCCCATCTTTTGAAGGCTTGCAGGATTTACATTTTCAGGAATAAAGGGATCTGGCGCAATTGGAATGTCGCTTCTGTTGTATAGGTCCCAATATTTTTTAGGTGCATTAAAAGGCAGGTGGGGTTTGAAAAAACCAACCCCAAGAAAGAATGGCTTATTAATTTTCTTTAATAATTTGAGTTCTGCAATCGCACTTTTTGCAATTAACCCATCGGGATACCCTTCGTCATCGACATCAGCGGATTCATAAGGTTTTACTTGATTTTTGAGACTTTGACGATTTTCTCCATTTGCATAACCAAAAAAGGCATTCCAGCCAGTTCCCCATTTACCAGAATCAAAAACGAATTTGCTCCAACTGTGTGGCATTTCTTTTATTTTAGAAGGCGATTCGTTATAACCATAAACAAGACCATCAACAGAATGACTTAGTTTGCCAATTCCTACAGTGTTATAACCACTTTTTCTGAATTGATGTACAAAAGATTCTGGTTTTTCTTGTTCTTTTTTGTTGGCCATTTCAGTGTAAAATGCTTGATTTGAAATGTGCTTTATTTTGCTGGGCCGCATGCCTGTCATTAGGCTATACCTTGAGGCGCCGCAGGTTGGAACTTGAACATAATGCTGAGTGAACAAAGTTCCTTCTCTTGCCAGGCGATCGATATTCGGACTCTTTACGATATTGTTTCCGTAAACCCCCAACTCTGGTCTTAAGTCATCAACAGCAATAAACAAGACATTGGGTCTTTCATCTACGATTGTGTTCTTATCTGAATGGCATCCTATGGATAGGATTACCAAATACAATAGGAGAGAACGTGATTTATTTTTCAATGATGAATTAAATTGATTACTTTCGTGTTCGCACACAGTGCAAATTTAAATGTTTTAAGACTAGAATTCAAATTTGATTTAATTAAAAAATGTATTTAACCAATGTACGTTTATATTTTCTTGAGCTCAATCAAATTGTTGTTAAAGTTTAATTAAAGATTACTTTTGAAAAATTAATAAATACAATTCATGAAAAAGATATTTGCATCAGTTTTATTAGCTTTAATTCCAATTTTTGTTTTTTCACAAAGTCTTTCTTCATTTGAGCTTTCAAAGGAATGGTTGACTAAAATCGAAAAAATCGCACCCGAAGGAAAAGGATTAAAGGTCAAAAAGAACATCTTGATTTTCTCGCTACACACTGGTTTTAATCATTGGACCATTCCCCACACTGAGGCTGTGATGAAATTGATTGCTGAAAAGGCAAATGATTTTAATGTTACTGTTTCTAAAGACATTTCAGTTTTTGATAAAAAAAATATTAAAAAATTTGATGCAATTATTTTAAATAATAATTGTTCTGACAGAGAGCGGCGCGACCTTTTGTGGGATGCACTTCAGTCAGACATCAATCTGAGTGAAAAGCAGCGGTTGAAAAAAGCGAAAAAACTTGAAAATAACTTATTGAATCACATCAAGAAAGGAAATGGTGTCATGATGATGCACGGCGGAATAGTAATGCAAAATAATTCGCAAGCGTTTAGTCAGATGGCTGGAGGTAGTTTTGATTTTCATCCTGCGCAACAAAACATTCATGTCAAACTGGTTGATCCCAACCATCCCTTGGTGAAAAGTTTTGATCCAACTGGTTTTGTTCATTATGATGAGCCTTATTTTTTTAAAAATGATTACTTAAATTATAATTTCAGACCACTACTTTATATGGATTTGGATGAAATTAAAATGAAAAGAGAAAGACCAAAGGATAAAGTTAAATACCTTTCCTGGATAAAGAAATATGGAGCGGGGAGGGTCTTCTATTCTTCACCTTCTCATAACGCCCAAAGCATGGAAGACCCTAAACTTCTGTCTTTCTTCTTGAACGGATTGTACTATGTTGTTGGAGCGATAGAATGTGACGATTCTCCCATGGGTAAATCAGAGTAGCGATCAATTCCTTTAGGAGTAAAAACCTCGATTAATATAAAATTATCGAGGTTTTTAATTATATATATATTAAAACTAGTCGGGATGACAGGATTTGAACCTGCGACCCCACGCCCCCCAGGCGTGTG
>Ga0129332_1270089_pt1 | contig 10300 bp, 8 predicted proteins | sample CPBNA2_8_FD_109912 | JGI IMG/M metagenome (GOLD analysis project Ga0129332, IMG submission 109912) | Freshwater to marine salinity gradient microbial communities from Chesapeake Bay, USA - CPBay_Spr_31_0.2_RNA2 (Metagenome Metatranscriptome) | ecosystem: Environmental > Aquatic > Marine > Coastal... | reverse complement strand
CTCGCTCAAAGGAGAGATAATTTCGCCCCCAGCAACAACTGCTTGAACCGTAAGACCATCTTCGGTTTTACAATCACGCTCACGAATAATACAATCTTGTGCAACATCGACCAAACGACGGGTTAAGTAACCCGAGTTAGCCGTTTTAAGAGCTGTATCGGCCAAGCCTTTACGCGCTCCATGGGTAGAATTGAAGTATTCAAGAACCGTCAAACCTTCTTTAAAGTTTGAAATAATCGGTGTCTCAATGATCTCGCCGTTTGGCTTGGCCATAAGGCCACGCATTCCAGCAAGCTGTTTCATCTGAGCAGCAGAACCACGCGCGCCAGAGTGAGCCATCATGTAGACTGAGTTCATCTGTTTGCCATCTTCCAACTTGGAAATACGGGACATCATTTCATCAGCCACAACATCAGTACAATTCGACCACGCATCAACGGCTTTATTGTACTTCTCGCCTTGGGTAATTAATCCTTCTTGATATTGCTGCTCATACTGTTTGACCAACGCTTCTGTATCAGCAACCAGCTTTTCTTTGGTTTCTGGGATGATCAAGTCATCCTTACCAAACGAAATACCGGCAAGACACGCATGACTAAAGCCGAGGCCCATCATTCGATCGCAGAAAACAACTGTCTCTTTTTGACCGCAGTGACGGTAAATTTCATCAATAACGTTAGTGATTTCTTTTTTTGTTTGCAGGCGGTTAATAATATCAAATGGAATGTTTTTATTACGCGGAAGAATATCCGACAAAATCATCCGACCCGGTGTTGTTTGAACACGAATAGCTATCGGATCGCCATTTGCGTCAACCGTATGGTATCGCGCCTGAACTTTGGCTTGTAAACTTACAGCGCCACTATCTAATGCATGTTGAATTTCAGCCGCATCAAGGAACGCCATACCTTCACCCTTTTCGCCGTCACGTTCCATAGTCATGTAATACAGACCCAAAACGATATCCTGAGAAGGAGTGATAATTGGTTTGCCACTTGCTGGGCTTAAGATGTTGTTCGTTGACATCATCAAAACTCGAGCTTCAAGCTGTGCTTCCAATGAAAGCGGTACGTGAACAGCCATTTGATCACCATCAAAATCAGCGTTGAAAGCAGCACAGACCAAGGGGTGAAGTTGGATCGCTTTTCCTTCAATCAATACCGGCTCAAATGCCTGGATGCCCAAACGGTGAAGCGTAGGTGCACGGTTCAACATTACAGGATGCTCGCGAATTACTTCTTCAAGAATATCCCAAACTTCAGGACGTTCTTTCTCAAGCATCCGCTTCGCTGCTTTAATGGTTGTTGCCATGCCGTAGAGTTCTAATTTAGCATAGATAAACGGCTTGAATAGCTCAAGAGCCATCTTTTTCGGCAATCCACATTGATGAAGCAACAAAGTTGGTCCAACAACAATAACAGAACGTCCCGAATAATCGACACGCTTTCCAAGTAAATTTTGACGGAAACGGCCTTGCTTGCCTTTAAGCATATCAGATAGAGACTTCAACGGACGCTTGTTCGCACCAGTAATTGCCCGGCCGCGACGGCCATTATCGAATAATGCGTCTACTGATTCTTGCAGCATACGCTTTTCGTTACGAACAATAATCTCAGGTGCATGAAGTTCAATCAAACGCTTTAAACGATTGTTCCGGTTGATAACGCGGCGATAAAGATCGTTCAAATCAGACGTAGCAAAACGACCACCATCCAAAGGAACCAATGGGCGCAATTCAGGAGGTATGACAGGAATAATTTCCATGATCATCCACTCAGGACGAGCACCTGATTCTAAGAACGCTTCGACCAATTTCAAACGCTTAACGTACTTTTTACGCTTGGCTTCAGAGCCTGTTTCTTTCAAATCAACTTTAATATTTTCGCGTTCTTCTTCCAAATCGATAGCCGCCAACATTTCACGTAATGCTTCAGCGCCTATACCAACTTGGAAAGAATCTTCTCCATATTCATCAATTGCATTCTGGTACTGATCTTCATTCAGCATTTCATGCAATTTAAGCGGAGTTAAACCCGGCTCAACAACCACATAGTTTTCGAAATAAAGCACACGTTCTAAGTCCTTCAACGTCATATCAACCAAAAGACCGATACGGCTAGGAAGAGACTTTAGGAACCAAATGTGAGCAACTGGCGAAGCCAATTCGATATGGCCCATGCGTTCGCGACGGACTTTTTGAAGGGTAACTTCAACGCCGCACTTTTCGCAAACAATACCTTTGTACTTCATCCGCTTATACTTGCCACACAGGCACTCGTAGTCCTTAACAGGGCCAAAAATACGTGCACAGAATAAACCATCACGCTCAGGCTTAAATGTACGGTAGTTGATGGTTTCTGGCTTTTTAATTTCACCAAAGGACCAAGATCTAATGCGTTCCGGAGAAGCAATCGAAATTTGGATATGGTCGAACCGCTGAGTTCCCTGCGGTTGACCGAAGATTTTTACGAGTTCGTTCATCTTAGTGTTTCCTAAAAGGTTCAGCGATTAGTTAAGTTCAACGTTAAGACCCAAAGAATGTAGTTCTTTGACCAAAACGTTAAAGGATTCTGGTATACCCGCTTCGAACGTATCGTCACCACGAACAATGGCTTCATATACTTTCGTACGGCCTGAAACGTCATCAGACTTAACTGTCAACATTTCTTGCAACGTATAAGCAGCACCATAAGCTTCAAGTGCCCAAACTTCCATCTCACCAAATCGCTGTCCACCGAACTGAGCTTTACCACCAAGCGGCTGCTGAGTAACAAGACTATATGGCCCAATTGAACGGGCATGGATTTTATCATCAACTAAGTGATGAAGTTTCAATATGTAGATGTATCCAACTGTAACCTTACGAGCAAAAATTTCGCCCGTTCGACCGTCAATCATCGTCATCTGTCCTGAAGTATCCAAACCAGCTTTGGTCAACATGTCGTTGATATCAGTTTCATTTGCACCGTCGAATACTGGCGTTGCGATCGGAATACCGTTCCGTAAGTTTTCAGCCATTTCAACAATTTCAGTATCATCAAGAATGTCGATTTCATTCTTAAAGACTTCATTGCCATAAATAACATCCAGTTTTTCACGAAGCTCTGTCGTGTCCTTATTAAGGACCTTCATAGTATCAACAATGTCACCGACTTGATTGCCTAGTCCACGACATGCCCAGCCTAGGTGAGTTTCAAGAATCTGCCCTACGTTCATACGTGAAGGAACACCAAGTGGGTTCAACACAATATCAACAGCCGTTCCGTCTTCAAGGTGTGGCATATCTTCAACAGGAATAATCTTCGAAATAACGCCTTTGTTACCATGACGGCCAGCCATCTTATCACCGGGCTGTAATTTACGCTTAACAGCAACAAAGACTTTAACCATTTTCATAACGCCAGGGCTTAAATCATCACCCCGCTGTAGTTTGTCTACTTTGTCTTCAAAGCGCGACTGAAGACGAGAGATATCGGCTTCAAAGTGTTCCTTAAGCTTTTCAATACCCTTCATCGCCTTGTCGTTCTTGACAATGATTTGAGACATTTGACCAACTGTGTATTCACCAAGAACTTCTAGTGTCAACTGCGTGCCTTCTTCTAAGTCTTTCGGTCCGCCAATAGCATTTTTGCCTTTAAGGAGTGTCACTAAACGAGACTGAAAGCTGCCTTCAAGGATCGAGCGTTCATCATCACGGTCCTTTGCAAGACGCTCGATTTCAGAGCGTTCAATTGCTAGTGCACGCTCGTCTTTATCGACACCACGGCGCGAGAACACACGAACTTCAACGACAGTACCCGCAACACCCGGCGGCAAGCGCAAAGATGTATCACGGACGTCAGACGCTTTTTCGCCAAAGATAGCACGCAGCAATTTCTCTTCTGGTGTCATCGGACTTTCACCCTTTGGTGTGACTTTACCGATCAAGATATCGCCCGGCTTGATTTCAGCACCAATGTAGACAATGCCTGCTTCATCCAAGTTCTTCAGCGCTTCTTCACCAACATTTGGAATATCACGAGTGATTTCTTCTTGACCCAATTTGGTATCACGAGCCATCACTTCAAATTCTTCAATGTGAATTGAGGTGAATACGTCGTCTTTAACGATACGCTCAGAGATCAAAATCGAATCTTCAAAGTTGTAGCCATTCCATGGCATAAACGCGACAAGCACGTTACGACCCAAAGCCAAATCACCAAGATCCGTAGAGGGACCATCACCAATCGTATCACCGGCAACAACCCGGTCATTAACTTTAACCAAAGGGCGCTGATGCATGGCTGTATTTTGGTTCGAACGTTGGAACTTCAACAAGTTGTAGATATCAACACCGGTTTCAGCATTTGTCTCGTCATCGGTTGCTCGAATAACTATCCGGTTGGCTTCAACCTGATCCACAATTCCAGAACGACGTGCAATAATTGTTGCGCCAGAATCTTTAGCAACAGCCGCTTCCATACCCGTTCCAACAAACGGAGCTTCAGCCCTCAACAATGGCACAGCTTGGCGCATCATATTGGATCCCATCAATGCACGATTTGCATCATCGTTTTCAAGGAAAGGAATAAGTGCAGTCGCAACAGATACCAGCTGCTTTGGTGAAACGTCGATGTAATGAATGTCTTCTGGTAAAGACATAACAAAATCACCACCTTTACGTGAGCTAACCAATTCATGGACAAATTTACCATTATCGTCGAGCCCTTCGTTGGCCTGAGCAATCGTGTAACGCCCCTCTTCCATAGCCGACATGTAAACGACATCGTCTTTAACAACGCTGTTTTCAACTTTACGATATGGAGTTTCAATGAAACCATATTTGTTAACCCGTGCAAACGTAGCCAGCGAGTTAATCAAACCAATATTTGGCCCCTCTGGTGTTTCAATCGGGCAAATACGACCATAGTGCGTTGGGTGAACGTCACGAACTTCGAAGCCAGCACGTTCACGTGTCAAACCTCCCGGTCCAAGAGCTGATAAACGACGCTTGTGCGTAATTTCAGATAGAGGATTAGTTTGATCCATAAACTGTGACAGCTGCGATGATCCAAAGAATTCACGAACAGCAGCAGCAGCTGGTTTTGCGTTAATCATATCGTGCGGCATAACAGTGTCGATATCGACAGAGCTCATGCGTTCACGAATAGCGCGTTCCATACGCAACAATCCAACACGGTATTGGTTTTCCATCAATTCACCAACAGAGCGAACGCGACGGTTACCTAAGTGATCGATATCATCAATTTCACCACGGCCATCTTTTAATTCGACCATTGTGCGAACGACTTCAAGGATATCTTCTTTACGTAGGACACGCACTGTGTCTTCTGTTTCGAAGTTAAGGCGTGAATTCATTTTCACACGACCAACAGCACTTAAGTCATAACGCTCTGAATCGAAGAACAAGCTGTTGAACAAGTTCTGGGCTGTCTCGAGTGTGGGCGGCTCACCTGGGCGCATAACCCGGTAAATATCGATCAGTGCTTCCTCGCGACTGGTGTTTTTATCAATAGCCAGCGTATTACGGATATAAGGTCCAACATTAACGTGATCAATAGCCAAAGTATCTAATTCTTCAACTTTAGCATCGGCCAAAATTTCTAAAGTTTCTTCTGTAATTTCTTCACCGGCTTCAATGAAAACTTCACCCGTGGTTTCGTTGATCACATCGACAGCCGCATAACGACCAATCAGATCTTCATCAAGAAGAAGAACGTTCTTTAGCCCCTGTTCTTCAAGTTGCTTGATCAAACGCGGTGTCATCTTTGTGCCCGCTTCAACAGCAACTTTACCAGTCTTAGCATCAACCAAATCGCCGCTGAGCTTTTTGCCTTTTAGCTGCTCACCTGAAAATTCTGTCTGCCAGCCTTTTTTAATTTTTGTATAGCTAATTGTTTCGTAGAAATATGAAAGGACATCTTCTGGAGACATACCATCAATATCTTCTGGCAAAACGTCTATACCCAACTTTTTAGCTTGAGCACCCGCAATTACACTGTCTTCGCTTTCAAGCGCCAACAATAGGGTTGAGACTGGTAATTTACGGCGACGGTCGATGCGAACATAAACTAAATCTTTAGCATCAAATTCAAAATCAAGCCAAGAACCACGGTAAGGTATAATCCGTGCAGCGAACAGGTATTTGCCAGATGAGTGGGTTTTGCCTTTATCGTGATCAAAGAAAACGCCCGGTGAGCGGTGCATTTGAGATACGATAACGCGCTCGGTTCCGTTCACAACAAATGTACCGTTAGAAGTCATCAAGGGCATATCGCCCATGTAAACTTCTTGCTCTTTTACATCGCGAATAGAACGGGCTTGGGTTTCTTCATCGATATCCCAAACTACCAAACGTAAAACAACTTTTAAAGGAGCCGAATAAGTCATTCCGCGTTGTTGGCACTCTTCTACATCATACTTTGGCTCTTCAAATTCGTAGCTTACGAATTCAAGAGTTCCGCGTTCTGAAAAATCATGGATTGGAAAAACAGATTTGAAGACTTCCTGTAATCCGGCATCAAGCCGATCATTAGCAGGAGTTGTCCGTTGCAAGAAGAAGTCATACGAGGATTTTTGAACCTCAATAAGATTTGGCATTTCAACCGCAGTTGATAAACGCCCAAAAGACTTACGTACGCGTTTGCGTCCCGTAAAGGAAGTAGCCATTACAGTACCTTCACCCAAAAATTGACATGGACCCTAAATGCCGATTACCGCAATCACACAAAAAGGCCTCAAGAACGACATACGAGCCGACAACACTAGGGTTGCGACCCAAACTCTGGCAAAGGTATCCACGGTTCCCGGCTGCGGTCTAGCCAATACGAATGAACACCAGTTCACTTTAGTCGGTAAGCCGAAGAAACAATAAGTTTCTCCGGCTATAATCTTTACCAAACTAAACCCGACAAAACGCTTAGATGGCTTAAATAACTATAATTAATCGGTTTATTTAACTTCGACTGTAGCGCCAGCTTCTTCAAGTTTCTTTTTAATCTCTTCAGCTTCGTCCTTAGATGCGCCTTCTTTAACAGCAGCAGGTGCAGACTCAACCAAATCTTTTGCTTCTTTAAGACCGAGACCCGTAATCGCACGGACTTCTTTAATCACATTGATTTTCTTTTCGCCAATGTTGGCTAAAATCACATCAAATTCAGTCTTTTCGCCAGCAACGTCGCCAGAATCTGCAGCGCCGCCAGCGGCAGCAACAGCAACAGGAGCAGCAGCAGATACGCCCCATTTTTCTTCAAGAAGTTTAGAAAGCTCAGCGGCTTCCATAACTGTCAATACTGACAATTCGTCAACAATTTTTTCTAGATCGGCCATATAAATAACTCCTAGGCTTGAACATTAGTAAAGTTTCGGATACTGCGACTCACGTCGTTTACTCTCCAGCGTTCGCATGGGCACCAATAACACGGGCCACTTGACCAGCAGGCGCTTGAAGTACACCAGCGATACGTGTCGCTGGTGTAGAAATCATGCCTACCAATTTAGCGCGAAGTTCATCCAACGACGGTAATGTCGCTAGAGCTTTAACACTATTCACGTCCAGATTTTCTGAACCCATGGCACCGCCGAGGACGATGAGCTTATCATTGGTTTTCGAAAAATTGACTGAAGCTTTAGCAGCAGCCACTGGATCTTTAGAATAGGCGATAGCCGTAGGGCCCGAAAACATATCCGAGACCCCTTCGAACTTCGTACCAGTAAGAGCAAGTTTAGTGAGCCGATTTTTAGTCACTTTGAAGCTAGCACCCGCCTCACGCATTTTTCCACGAAGTTCACCCAACTCAGAAACTGTCATCCCAGAATAATGGGTAACAACAACTAATTCAGAGCCTTCGAAAATTTTACGCAGGGACGAGACCTGTTCTTCTTTTTGTGTGCGGTCCACGTAACGTCTCCAGTTCCTGGCGCACGGACCTCATTATTAAGACCGTAAGCCGTTGCACGAAGATTCCGAATACGAAACACCAGATGATGTTTCAAAACGAAATCCAATCGCCTGTCCTCTGCAACAGTTCAAGCCGAGTAAAATGCCGAAGCATAAAAATCGGATATATCACTATCTGTGCAGGTTAGTTACCTAATTAAGCCAATCGAAATCAGCACCTACAGTCTTGGACAGGTCGAAAACGACTTTACAAGAAGTCGCTTTCTAAGCTGCTCAAATTAATGAGCAGAATACATTTTCTCAGGTTTTAAACATCCGGAGAAGAAAAATCAACACGTATACCTGGTCCGACGGTTGAGCTAACGCTCACCTTCTTCATGTACGTACCTTTAACGCCAGTTGGCTTAGCCCGCACAATGGCGTCAATGAAGGTTGTTATGTTCTCAGTCAAGGCCTTTTCATTGAAGCTTGTTTTACCAACGCCCGCTTGAACAATACCGGCTTTTTCAACACGGAATTCAATCTGGCCCGCTTTAGCAGCTTTAATAGCGCCTGCAACATCAGGAGTTACTGTGCCCAATTTGGGGTTAGGCATCAAACCTTTAGGTCCAAGGACTTTGCCCAAACGACCAACAACAGCCATCATGTCTGGTGTTGCGATGCAACGATCAAACTCGATTTCACCTTTTTGAATTTGTTCAGCTAATTCTTCAGCACCGACAAATTCAGCACCAGCAGCTTTTGCTTCATCGGCTTTTTCGTTACGAGCAAAAACAGCAACAGTAACTGATTTACCTGTGCCATGCGGCAAAGCAACCGTACCACGGACCATTTGGTCTGCGTGACGCGGATCAACACCTAAGTTCAAAGCAATTTCAACAGTTTCATCAAACTTTGTTGTGCTAGCAGCTGATTTAATGATTTTCACAGCTTCAACCGGTGAGTATGCGGTTTCGCGATCGAAACCTTCGTATGCCGTTTTAAGACGCTTACCATATTTAGCCATTTACACGTCCTTCACTTCGATACCCATAGAACGTGCAGAACCACAAATCATCTTTGCTGCTTGGTCTATGTCGTATGCATTTAAATCAACCATTTTCAATTCCGCGATCTCGCGAACTTGCGCCATGGTTACTTTTCCAATAATTTCCTTACCAGTTATGCCAGTTCCTTTTTTTATTTTGGCAGCTTTCTTGAGGAGGAAACTTGCTGGTGGTGTTTTTGTCTCAAAGCTAAAAGTGCGATCTTGATACGCGGTGATAACAACAGGGATCGGCATACCAGCTTCTAGGTTTTGCGTTTGGGCATTGAAGGCTTTGCAAAACTCCATGATATTCAAACCTGCCTGCCCCAATGCAGGGCCAATCGGTGGGGATGGGTTTGCTTGTCCCGCAGGGACTTGTAACTTTACGTATCCAGCAATTTTCTTTGCCATTTTATTACCTCAGTTAGTTAATGTTATAGCCCCCAAATGGAGGTGCTGAAGTGCGTGGTCCGGACATGGCTGACCTCCCACACATATTATGCAGACGTAAAGCCTGCAGATTCTAAATTAGACTTTCTCGACTTGTGCATACTCAAGTTCAACAGGTGTTGCACGACCAAAGATCGATACAGAAACTTTCAAACGGGCTCGATCCTCATCAACATCTTCAACAAATCCATTGAAGGAATTAAATGGTCCATCACAAACTCGGACTTCTTCACCGATCTCAAACGTAACAGACGGCTTTGGACGCTCAACACCTTCTTTAACTTGATGAAGAATTCGGTTGGCTTCTCTGTCTGGAATTGGAGTTGGACGCCCTTGAGCACCTAAAAAGTCAGTTACCTTCGGTGTATTCTTAACTAAATGCCAAACTTCGTCAGAAATCTCCATACGCATAAGAACATACCCGGGGAAGAATTTACGCTCTGCATTTACTTTTGCGCCCCTGCGAAGTTCAACAACTTCTTCCATTGGAACCAATACCTGGTCAACTTCCGCTTCTAAACCAGCTTGACGAACTTGCTCTTCAATAGATTCTGAAACTTTTTTCTCAAACCCAGAATACACATGGATGACGTACCAACGCATAGCCATATCAATTACCCCCAATGCCAAGAATCAACTTTACGCCATACTGCAAAATTTGATCAGCAACCAAGAAAAATATGGCAGACACGATCACCATAATAAAAACCATGACCGTTGATACAGTGGTTTCTTTGCGTGATGGCCAAGTGACTTTTGCGGTTTCTTGACGTACTTCTTGAATAAACTGTGCCGGGTTAACTTTAGCCATCGAGTTATTCCAAATAAATCTATTAAAATTAGGGCATCTTAGAGAGTGGCAGGGGCACCAGGGCTCGAACCCGGGACCTGCGGTTTTGGAGACCGCCGCTCTACCAACTGAG
>Ga0129332_1011235_pt1 | contig 10335 bp, 7 predicted proteins | sample CPBNA2_8_FD_109912 | JGI IMG/M metagenome (GOLD analysis project Ga0129332, IMG submission 109912) | Freshwater to marine salinity gradient microbial communities from Chesapeake Bay, USA - CPBay_Spr_31_0.2_RNA2 (Metagenome Metatranscriptome) | ecosystem: Environmental > Aquatic > Marine > Coastal... | reverse complement strand
TAGCGCGTGGCATTGATGAGCGTCCGGTGACGCACAATCGGATTCGTAAGTCGGTCAGTACGGAAGATACCTTTGATCAAGACCTGTCTGAACAAGAGGCCATGTTGAGCATTTTGCGAGAACAGGCGGAGCAGTTACAAGGGCAATTGGCTAAGCTCCAAGTTAAGGGTAAAACTCTCACAATTAAAGTGAAATTCAGTGATTTCTCACAGGTTACACGGTCGCTTTCAAAGACCCAGAGTTTTCACTCGGCAGAGAGTATTATCGTGGAACTTCCGGCCTTATTGGAGAGTGCTCTGATCAAGCCATTGGCTGTTAGATTGTTAGGTGTCGGGGTTTCTAGCTTGATTGCCTTAGATGAGGTTGAAAATAATAACCAGATTGACCTCTTTCAGGAGTAATTGGCTGTTTGGCGGTGTTAATAGTGAGCCAAAATAGGCGCCTTAAGTTGTCCTGAAAATGGCCTTGTAATATGTTATCAGTAATGATTTAAGGCTGATAAAAGCCAATTAAATAATATAAAGAAATCCAGGAGAGTGGAGCTCACCCCCTATGACAGATATCAATAAAATTCCTGAAGTATCAAGCAGGATTACTGTTCCTGAAGGTCACTCAGTACATCATTCATTTTGTCCGCATGATTGCCCAGATTCATGTTCAATGCTGGTTACGCGAAATGATAAAACGGGCAAGGCAGTCCGTGTTCAGGGCGACCCCACTCATCCGATTACGCGTGGTTACCTGTGCAATAAGGTTAACCACTACCTAGATTTTGTTTATAACGATAATCGTGTCTTATACCCACACAAACGCGTAGGTCCTAAGGGCCCTGGCGCGAAGTTTGAGCGTATTACATGGGATGAAGCCCTAGAAACGATTACTAATAACTTCAAAGAGACCATCGATAAGTATGGTTCGGAAGCGGTTCAGCCGTACTCCTACTCTGGCACTATGGGTATGGTCGGTTACTGGACTATGGATAGTCGTTTCTGGAATAAGATGGAAGCAGCCAGACTCGAGCAATCGATTTGTATTTACGCTGCCATGTGGGCGGGCTTGCATACCTATGGTATGGCCCATGCCAACACATCGATCCATGAGGCGGCAGAAGAAGCTGACCTGATCATTCTATGGGGTGCTAACTTAGTCAGTACCGGTGTGCATGCAATTCCATTTATCCGTGAAGCAAAACAACGCGGCGCTAAATTGATTGTGATCGATCCGCGTAAGACGCGTACCACTATGATGGCGGATTGGCATATTCAACCTAAGCCAGGTACTGATGCGGCCTTAGCCCTCGGCATGATGAAAGTGATTGTCGATAAAGATATGCATGATCTAGAGTTCTTGAAGGAACAGACACTAGGTTGGGAAAAGTTGCTTGAGACCAAGCTACCTGATTACCCATTGGATAAAGTCGAAAAGATTACCGGTGTTTCTGCTGCAGATATCGAGCAGTTTGCAGTTGAATATGCATCGGCCAAGATTGCAGTTATCCGCGCTAACTATGGCCTGAACCGTCACCAGAATGCCGGTCAGATGTGTCGTGCCATTTTAACGCTGCCTTGTATTACAGGTTCATGGCGTGAGCGTTGTGGTGGTGCTAGCTTTGGTAACCTCGAAGAGATGTGGCTACGTCATGATTTAGCCAAACTACATCGCCCAGATTTAGGTGATCGTGCCTCTAAGCGTATGGTTAGCATGGTACAGATTGGTCGCGCTCTGCGTGACAACGTTGGCTATGATGAAGTACCGCTAGATCCACCGATCAAATCTATGTTTGTCTATAACTCAGATCCAGCAAACTGTGCACCAAATTCAAATGCAGTGCGTGAAGGAATGGCGCGTGATGATTTGTTTGTTGCTGTGCACGAGACCTTCTGGACCGATACCTGTGAGTACGCCGATATCGTGCTGCCTGCAGATACACAATTAGAACGTCAGGACTTAGTCGCCACTTATGGTAACTGGTACTACGTTATGAACGAGCCAATCATTGAGCCATTAGGCGAGAGCGTGCGTAACTCTGAATTGTTCCGCATGTTGGCGAAGAAGATGGGTTACGAAGATGAAAACGATAATGCCTTCACGCAAACCGATGAAGAGATTATTCGTGACATCCTAGTGCAAGACGAAGTAAACCCTTTGATGGAAGGCATTACCTACGAAGATCTGAAAAAGAATGGTTGGGCACGTGCTAACACAGAGACCGATCGTCGTAATTTCCAGAAGAATGGCTGGCCAACACCTAGTGGCAAGATTGAAATCTTCTCTGCTGCATTAGCGGAAGAGGGTGTTGATCCATTACCAAGCTATGTGCCGGAGATTGAAGGCCAAGAAGACGAGTTGCGTTCTAAGTACCCACTACAAGTACTCAGCAGTGCATCACATTACTTCATTGGTGATTCATTCCAGTCGGTCCCTAGACTACAAGCAATGATGTCACGTCCAACAGTTGAGTTAAGCCCTGAAGAAGCGGCTAGACGTCAGCTGAAAGATGGTGATCTCTGTCGTTTATATAACGACCGTGGTGATACCTTTGCCTATGCCGTTATTATTGAAGGCATGCTCAGCGGTATGTGTTCTACGCAGAAGCAATTTAAGGGTAGTAACACACCAGGTGGTGTGAACATTAATGCCTTGAACTCAGAGATGCTGACAGACTTTGGTAAGAGCCCAACGTTCTACTCATGTTTAGTAGAAGTTGAAAAAGCCGATGAAGGCATGCGTAAGGAAGCCCTATTGAAAGAATGGGGTGGTAAAAAAGGCTACATTAAGAAATGGCATGAAGACCCAAGGAACCAGGGTCTAACAGCAAGCGATGAGGAGATCCTTGCTGAAGCTGAAAAAATTCATCCAGGAGTATTTAAGTAATGGCGAAACTTGAGACCTTTAATGATCCCTTTGATCAGTTTATAAGGAAATTACCTGAGCCGAACCCAAACATTCAGACTTTAAGAGTCCAGAGTAATGAAGGGGTTATCACTAAGTTTAAGAATCTAACAGCAGATACTTATGAAGTGGTCATTACCTGCCCAGAGGGCTCACATAAATTGTGTGCTCGTGCTGGCCAGTACGGTACGATTAAAGTAGAAGGCATTCAAAAGCCACGCTCTTATTCCTTTGCGCAAACACCAGAACGAGAGAATGAAAATGAATATACATTTTTCATTCGTCTAGTACCGGGTGGTGAATTGTCGGCATGGTTGGCTGAGAAAAATCGTGAAGGTGAAAAAGTTGTCTTGTCTGGTCCTATGGGTAAGTTTGGCCTGGATGACTCGGCAAAGCCTATGGTTTGTATCGCCGGTGGTAGTGGCATGAGTGCGATTAACGCCTTAGTGCAGCAGGTTGAAGCACATGGGATTGCAAGAGATTGTTACTTCTTCTACGGTGCACGTGAGCAAAAAGATTTATACCTGCAAGATGAACTGAAGGCGTTGGCAGAAAAGTGGCCAGCTGGTAGTAAGTTTGAATTCATCCCAGTGCTGTCAGAAGAACCTGAAGGTAGTGACTGGCAAGGTCCACGTGGCTTTGTAACGCAGCATGTGAAAGAAGCTTACTTGGATGCGGGTATTGTATCCGGAGATAACCTGAAGGCATTCTTCTGTGGTCCACCACCGATGATTGATCATGGTGTCAAAGTCTTGCTAGAAGCGGGCCTATCAAATGATGATATCTACTACGATAAGTTTGAAGATATGCGTTCACCAGCACCAGTTATTGATAATGAAAAATGTGTGTTGTGTGATGAATGCTTGATGGTGAAGGCGACTGAAAAATGTATCACTGAAGCGACTAACTTCGAAAAGAATGCAGAAGGTCAGATTGTGTCATTTGAGCGTGTACGCCCAGGTCATACCTCAGGTCTTTATTACAATGCATTATTTATTGATGAGACAGAGTGTATCCGCTGTTATGCCTGTATTGAGGCCTGTCCTCATGAGGCGATTTCTCCAGACTATGATTCAGTTCCTAAGACCTTGCGGCAGTACTAGTTTGTATCCGCAAACATAATCTTCGCTTTAAAAAGCTACTCTAGGCAACTGGAGTGGCTTTTTTTTTCGCTATTAAAATAATGAAAAGGAATCTATCTATGCGAAAAATAATCAGTCTATTGGTGATGTTATTCATCAGTATTAATGCGGTATCGGCAGATCAAGACAGTGGACGTTTCACTGAGGGCGTTTTCTGGAAGATAGAAAAAGAAGGTGAATTTGTTGGCTACATCTTTGGTACCTTGCATATGAATGATGAGCGTATCGCTAAGATTCACGACAAAATTATTCCCTATCTAGATAACGCTGTAAGTTTTGCGATGGAGTCATTCCCTAGTGATCACTACTGGAATCCGTACCAAGGTAGTCAATTAATTAAGAGCGATATGGTATTGCCGAAGGGTGAGACGCTAGATCAATTGATCGGGCCGGAAACATATAAACGAGTTGAAACAGTGTTGAGTGGCCTACTCGGCATGAAGCCAGAATTGGTGAAGACCCTACGTCCTTGGGCGGCCATGCGTAGTTTTGCTGTACGCGCTAAAAGCAATAATGTGATCTTAGATTATGCACTGCTAGATCGTGCTGCATCACAAGATAAAGAGCTCTATCAAGTAGAATCGATTGAAGAGTTTATTGTCACACTACAAGAAATGCCATTAGATGCACAGGTGGCGTTACTGGAGTTCACAGTGGCGAGTTATGACGATATGCATCAGATTATTGATGACATGTTGGATTCATATTTGGAGCAAGATCTAAAAGAGATGTTTCGGATCGGTACGCGTTTTATTCCTGATCAGCCAGAAAATAAACAGTGGCGTGATGTCTATCTAAAGCATGTGGTGTTGAATCGTAATATTGTGATGGAGCATTACATGCGCAAGGCCATGCGCGAGCGAAATACCTTTATAGCGATTGGCGCGATCCATCTATACGGTGATAAAGGCGTCTTGGCCTTGATGGAAAAAGATGGCTATACGGTTAGTAAGCAAGACCTATAAAGATCGAGTAGTACTACAGAAAAAAGCCCGCTAGGAGATACGCTCTTAGCGGGCTTTTTTATTCGGCATATAAGTTCTTTGAGGATGCCTTAACTACGGCCATAGATTGGAATAGACGCACCTGAGATGGACTTAGCTTGATCGCTGCATAAGAAGGCCATGGTCGCCGCAATGTCTGCACAAGGCACCCAGTCGCTGAAGTCTGCATTTGGCATGTCTGCCCGATTTGTAGGGGTATCAATAGTGCCTGGCAAGATACTGTTCACGGTGATGTTATTCATCTTATGTTCTGCCGCTAAACATTCACTCAAGGTCACTACAGCACTTTTAGAAATGCAGTAAGGTGCCATGTTGGCCTTGCCCTGCTCAGCGGCACGGGCAGACACATTAATAATCCGACCATTCCCCTGTTTTAGCATGCTAGGGATGGCTGCCTTACAGGTGTGCATAACGGCCTTAAAATTCATATCGAACATGGCGTTAAAATCGCTGTCACTTAATTCATGAACTGGCGTACCCATGCTGAAACCACCAGCAACATTGAGTACTGCATCGATGCGTCCAGTATGCTGGATGATGTCTTTGAATAGCTGTTGTACGTTCTGCATCTGACTTAAATCACAGGCTAGTGTGAGTGCGACCTGTTCGCCGTACTGCTCGGCCAGTTGCTCTAATTTTTCTGCTGAGCGTGAGCTTAAGATCAGCTTTGCGTTAGCCTTGGCGAAGGTCTCTACACAGGCCTGGCCTAAAGCACCGGTGGCACCTGTGATAAGTACGAATTGATTGCTTAGATCAGTCATATGTCATATTTCCAAAAAATGTAAAAAGAGTCTGCGCATAAAAAAGGCGGCAAATAGATTGCCGCCTAAGCTTGTGCCACTTTGCAGTGGCCCCATAACACTATATATCTAACAGTTAATGGACTACCACTGTAGTGCGCCACCTGTTTGATATTCTGTTACTCGAGTTTCAAAGAAGTTCTTTTCTTTCTTCAAGTCTAGAAGTTCAGACATCCAAGGGAATGGATTGCTTACCCCTTCATATTGTGGAGTGATACCAATCTGTGAGCAGCGACGGTTTGCGATGTATTGTAGGTATTCAGCAAACATATTTGCATTCAGGCCGAGAATGCCACGTGGCATAGTGTCCTGTGCATACTGCGTCTCAAGTTTTACTGCATCCATAATCAAAGTGATGATTTCTTGTTGGAATTCGTCTGTCCAAAGATGAGGATTTTCCAACTTGATTTGGTTGATGACATCAATACCAAAATTCATATGCATAGACTCATCACGCATAATGTATTGGAACTGCTCAGCAACACCAGTCATCTTATTGCGACGGCCCATGGATAAGATTTGGACAAATCCAACATAGAAGAAAATGCCTTCAAAGATCACGTAGAACGCGATTAAGTCACGTAGTAGGCGTTGGTCGGCTTCAGGTGTGCCGGTTGCGAAATCAGGGTCACCTAAGCTCTGCGTGAAGGGTAGTGCCCACTCCGCCTTACGTGCAACTGAAGGGACTTCACGGTACATGTTGAAGACTTCACCTTCGTCTAGACCTAGTGACTCGATGCAATATTGATAAGCATGCGTATGCAGGGCTTCTTCAAAAGCCTGACGCAGTAGGTATTGGCGACACTCAGGGTTGGTGATGTGCTTATAGACAGCCAGTACTAAGTTATTGGCTACCAGTGAATCAGCAGTTGAGAAGAAGCCTAGGTTACGTTTGATCACGGTACGCTCATCATCGGTCAAACCTTGAGGGTCTTTCCATAATGCGATGTCAGCGGTCATGTTGACCTCTTGTGGCATCCAGTGATTAGCACAACCATCTAGGTACTTAGTCCAAGCCCATTCGTATTTGAAAGGCACCAGTTGATTGAGGTCGGCATGGCAATTAATGATTTTTTTTGTCATCAACGCGGATACGTGCAGCACCCATCTCGATATCTTCAAGACCAGTGGCGCCGGTATCGACTTCTGCTGAGTTGTCTGCATTTTGAGCCGGAGCTACGTCTGTCGCTGTCGCTTCTAGGTCAAAGGGTTGTGCTGCAATTGTATGCTGCGCTGGGCTAGTACCTAGGTTACTTGCGAGTGGATCATCCCAATTTTGCATTTCAGTGTTCCTTATATGGTTACACGCAACTTATGCGTGATGTTGCTTAATTTTTGCCTTGATTGTTCGGCGTGCTTATTGGCACGCATCACAGTCTGGGTCTAATAATGAGCAAGCTGTTGGTGCGGCAGGCGCACTAGCCGAGCTTTGTACGGCATTCAGTTTGCTTTCCTGATGGTTATCCATGGTGCTTTTTTCTACGTGTGTCGCGCCAATAGAGCGTAGGTAGTAAGTAGTTTTCAATCCACGAACCCAAGCCAACTTATATAGGTTATCCATCTTTGAACCAGATGGCTCAGCCATATAGAGGTTGAGTGACTGTCCTTGGTCAATCCATTTTTGGCGACGCGATGCAGCTTCTACTAACCAGCGTGGATCTACTTCAAATGCCGTTGCATAAAGCTGCTTTAGATCATCCGGGATGCGATCAATATTTTGCACACTACCGTCATAATATTTCAGGTCATTGACCATGACGTTGTCCCATAGGTTGGCCTGTTTAAGATCGTTAATCAGGTGCCAGTTAGAGACAGTAAACTCACCTGACAAATTCGATTTTACGAATAGGTTTTGGTAAGTCGGCTCGATACTTTGGGTCACACCACAGATATTCGAGATGGTCGCTGTTGGCGCAATGGCCATGGTATTGGAGTTGCGCATACCAACCGTTTGTACCTGTTGGCGTAGGCTATCCCAGTCCATAGTGCTAGAGCGATCGACGGTTAAGAAGCCACCACGCTCTTGTTCTAATCTATCGATCGAATCGATAGGTAGGATGCCCTGTGACCAGTAAGAGCCAGGGTAGCTAGCATAGCTTCCACGTTCTGCTGCAAGGTCTGAAGACGCTTTGATAGAGTAGTAGCTAATCGCTTCCATTGAGCGATCAGCAAATTCAACCGCCTGCTCACTGGCATAGGCAACACGTAACTTATAAAGCGCGTCCTGAAAACCCATTAGACCCAAGCCAACTGGGCGGTGCTTTAGGTTGGAGGCGCGAGCCTTACCGACACTGTAGTAGTTGTAGTCGATGACGTTATCTAACATGCGCATGGCAGTGGTGATGGTCTGCTCTAACTTCTCATGGTCTATCCCGTCCTCATTAGTATGAGCAGCTAGGTTGACTGAGCCTAAGTTACATACTGCAATCTCGGTATCCGAAGTATTCAGTGTGATCTCAGTACAGAGGTTAGAAGAGTGCACGGTACCGACATGGCCTTGTGGCGATCGGATATTGCACGGATCCTTGAAGGTGATCCAAGGATGTCCAGTTTCGAACAACATACCTAGCATTTTGCGCCATAGATCAGTCGCTGGCATTTGCTTGAAGTTCTTGATTTCACCGGCAGCTGCCTTGGCTTCGTAATGGGTGTAACGCTGTTCAAATGCATTACCGTATAAATCGTGTAGGTCTGGGCAGTCGTTTGGTGAGAACAGTGTCCAATCACCTTCTTCGCTGACACGCTTCATGAATAGATCAGGGATCCAGTTGGCAGTGTTCATATCGTGTGTACGACGACGGTCATCACCGGTGTTTTTGCGTAGGTCTAGGAACTCTTCGACATCTAAGTGCCAAGTCTCTAGATAGGCACACATGGCACCCTTACGCTTACCACCTTGGTTAACCGCAACAGCAGTGTCATTTGCGACCTTAAGGAATGGCACGATACCCTGTGACTTACCGTTAGTACCCTTAATGTGTGAGCCCATAGAGCGCACAGGGGTCCAGTCGTTACCTAAGCCACCGGCAAACTTTGAGAGCATCGCATCATCTTTAATTGCATCAAAGATGCCATAGAGATCATCTGGTACCGTAGTGAGGTAGCAAGAAGAGAGCTGTGGACGCAAAGTGCCCGAGTTGAATAGGGTTGGTGTCGAGCTCATGAAGTCGAATGAAGACAACAGACGGTAGAACTCAATGGTACGGTCTTCGCGCTCAACTTCATTGATGGCAAGACCCATGGCGACACGCATGAAAAAGGCCTGTGGCAATTCAAAGCGGATGTCATCACTATGGATGAAATAGCGGTCATATAAGGTCTGTAGACCTAAGTAGGTGAATTGGTAATCACGATCAGGTAGCAGGGCTGCGGTCAGCTTATCTAAGTCGTATTCATTCGCTAGGCGCGCATCTACTAGCTCAAGATCTGCTGCTCTTTGAATGTAGTCTCTAAAATACTGGCCATAGCCTTCTCTTATTTCTTCTTGAGTTGCCTCAGCAGGACGGCCAGCTAAGAAGGTCAGGGCTTCGCGACGCAGGCTATCGAGTAAAAGTCTGGCGGCGACGTAGCTATAATTTGGTTCTTTTTCAATCAGGGTGCGCGCACTCATGGCTAATGCCGTAGAGACTTCAATCTCTGGCACACCATCATAAAGATTGCGTAGTGTTTCCGTGATAATCGGCGTTGCATCGACTGAGTCTAGGTTTTTACAGGCGTCATTGACGACTGATTGCATGCGCGCACTGTCTAGTGGCTTGGTCGTACCATCGAGGCTGGTGACTTGCAGGCCGCTGATTTCTTCAATGCCCTCACTGCCTGTACTGTCAGCGAGCTTAGCGGCGCGTTCCTGAGAGCGGCGTTCGCGGTACAATACATAATCACGCGCTACTTTATGGTGGCCTTCGCGCATTAGAGCGAGCTCGACTTGATCCTGCACGTTTTCGATATGGAAGGTGCCGCCATCTGGGATATTTCGGGTTAGCGCGCCTTCAACTTGGCTAGTAATACCCTCTACCGTCTCACGGATGCGGCCAGAGGCAGCTGCTTCGCCACCTTCAACGGCTAGGAAGGCCTTAGTAACGGCGATTTTGATCTTGTCACGGTCGTAGGAAGTGACTTTGCCATTACGGCGGATTACACGATATTGGCCTGGCGCAGTCGCCTGAATTTCTGGTGTTGATGGCATGTTCTGTACGTGTGTAGCAGCTGCGCTCTCAATCTTGTGGTTTGAGCTTTCGGTTTCCATGCAGACTCTCTTCAGTGGGTGACATTTTTAATTATTATAGTATTTTCGATACGGGTATTATGAACCCGCCGTACCGGTAGTACACTATAAGTTGAGGTCAAATGAGGCGTCAACCCCAATATGTTGTGGATATGACCCTTGAAGAGCTGGGCGTAGCCTGTGGATAACTTGTGTACAGGACGTTGCCCCAAAAAAACTTTTTAAGTATCCGAGACTTAAGGATTAGTGCCCAATATGGGGGCGCTAAAAAT
>Ga0129332_1014151_pt1 | contig 10347 bp, 4 predicted proteins | sample CPBNA2_8_FD_109912 | JGI IMG/M metagenome (GOLD analysis project Ga0129332, IMG submission 109912) | Freshwater to marine salinity gradient microbial communities from Chesapeake Bay, USA - CPBay_Spr_31_0.2_RNA2 (Metagenome Metatranscriptome) | ecosystem: Environmental > Aquatic > Marine > Coastal... | reverse complement strand
GCAACTCTACAAGAACGGGAAGGAGCTATTCCGAATCCCGGTCACGTTCCCACGCGGAAAATGGATAAAGATCTCTGTTGTTAAAGCAGGAAAGGATATCACCGTGCTATGCGATGGTAAGGAACTTGGCACAGCGGTATTCAGAGAGTCCGCACCTTCGATGCCATGCTATTTGGGCGGAGATCCTGAGGTTACGGAGTATACCCGCGGGCGGAGTTTGCGTCCGCTCTTTGAAGGCAAAAACGAGGGTTGGCGCGAAACGCTCGGCGTCGAAAGCCAGATCGGCTGGATGGTGACCGATAGCGAAGGCCATAAACTGATCGAATACGACTATCCGTACAACGGAAAAACCGAGACCCAGCTGCTGGATTTAAAGGCGGATCCGTACGAAATGCGTCACTTCCCGCGCAATGACGCCAACGCCAAAACATGGGCGAAATTGGAAAAAACGTTGGACGAATGGTCCCCCGAATCGCATCGCCGCAATCAGAAATGGGTCATGAGGAAAATATGAAAACAACAACTCTAATTATCGCGGCAATGGTCGCGTTCAGCACGGCGCTGAACGCGGCGGAACCTAAAGCGCCGAAGAACGTGGTGGTCATTTTTGCCGATGATATGGGCTATGGCGACTTGGGCTGTTATCGCGATCTTTTCCAGGGCGGGGATGACAGTACCTTGGCGCACAAGTTTACGCCTACGCTTGATACGCTCGGACGCGATGGTGTCCGTTTTATGCAGGCGTATACTGGCAGCTGGTGTGCGCCGGCACGTCAAAATCTGCTCTCAGGTCGCTGGTGCAGCCGCGCCGATAATATTAAGCGTCCGTGGATCGGCAAGCAGCTGCGCGATCTCGGCTACAGCACCTGTTTTGTCGGGAAATCGCACGGCAATACTTCAATCGCTAAGGTGATGAATGCGAACGCCGCAACGGCGGAGTACAACGATGGTTTTTTCTTCAATGGCGGCATGCGCAATTTCTATCTGCGCCGAGGTGAAAATTTTCCCAGCCGTATTAATTTTAAGGCGCAGCCGTATGTGGCCAAAGGCGGCGAGTATCTCACCGATGTCTTTACCGATTTCGGCACGGATTTTATTAAACGCTCGGCTCAGGAGAAGAAGCCCTTCTTCCTTTATATGGCCTACAACGCGCCGCATGATCCGCTGGACGGAAAATTGGAAGATCTTCAAAAAATGTTCCCCGGCGAGTTTGACGGAATTGAGGAAGCCGATTGGCGCGAGTTGATGAATGCGTCAGGTGCTCGCGATTTCACGCCCCGTTCGTCCAAACCGGGCGCCGGGTGGTCGGCAGAAACATCGCCCGCTTACCAACGGATGAAAGAGCTGGGCAATGAGAAGTTTATCAAATACAACTTCGCCGCGCTCGTCTATCGTATGGACTTAGGCATTAAAAAGATTATGAAGACGCTCAAAGAGAGCGGTGTCGAAGAGGATACGCTGGTGATATTCACCTGTGACAACGGCAGCATCATGGGATCGAACTATCCGCTGACCGGCTGTAAGTCCAGCCACTTCGAGGGCGGGGTGCGGGTGCCGATGATCTTCTGGTCCAAATCGCTCGCCGATTCGGCGGCCAAAGGGCGTATTGTTGAGGAGCTGTGCCCGACCACCGATATCGCACCCACTCTAGTCGGTATGGCGACGCAAACGGATCAGCCGGAGTTTCCGTTCGATGGCATCAATCTCTGGCCCTATCTGAAATCAAACGCGCCGATTCCCGACGATCAAGCGTTCTACTTTTCATCCACTACGGTTTCATTCTACAAGGCGTGTGGACTCTATCTCGAGGGGATAATGGGAAATCTGTCGACGGAGGAGCGCAAACGCGTATCGGACTCTTTTGGCTCAACGGAGATGAATGATGGCATCTTTAATGCGGTGTATGTCAAAGGCAAAGAGAAGCTTGTCTACTGGTCAAAGACCGACGGTTCTGTTCAGGGCGCAGTGTATAAGGAACTTCCATCGAATGCGCGCAACACGGAAAACCCGGAGTCCTTTTTCAAGGAAGAGCAGGTTTTTGGTGGGCAATTCCCGGCCAGCGAAGCGGGTCAAAAACTGCTGCAGGAGTTCATCGATTACACAAACGTCGGCGGACCAGGGGAGCTGATACACGAGGCCGTTTTCGATAGTACGGATACCACGAACGAGAAACGGGCCAGGGAATACCTGCCATTGAGGGAAATAACGTTCACACAAAGGAGAAATAACAATGAAGAAACCAGTAATGAATAAATTAACCGCTACGCTTTTCTGCTGTGGCATGATGACCTCGGCTTGGGCCGGATCGGCTGTTCCGTTTGCCTGGACGGATCATGGTTTTTCGGGTGTTACGCATGATTCTGCCGAGCTTCACGCCACGGCGGACAGTGATCTGACCTCCGTTACACTGGTGTGGGATGTTTCGGACAAGGGGACGGTTGATGTGTCTGAATGGGCCCACTCTGTCGATCTTGGTCCCGCGACCGGCGGGGTTGCTTTTTCCGGTACGGCCACAAACCTGCAGGCGGGAACGCAGGTTGTGTATCGGTTTGTCGGAACGGGTTTGTCCGGCACAGTTTGGTCTGAAGCGGGATGGTTCGGAACCAATCTGTCCGGTAAGACCGCCGGCGTTTTTTATTCCACGCTCTATGCCTATGACCCGGCCTACCGCATGACGCGCATTACGGAATTCGGCATCGGTGCGGATCAGCGGCTGTTCGCCGATGTGAATGGCGATGGCAAAGAGGATGCGCTGGCGGTTTTCAGTTCGGAGCTGAATGCCTCGCAGACCGTATGGCGCGTGGAGGCGGCGCTGTCGGATGGATCAGATTTTGTGAATCCGTCTGCGTGGTTGAGCTGGACGAACGCGATCGGTGCTCAAACTGCGATGTCCGGCGATGTGGACGGCGACGGCGATGAAGACCTCGTCTTTTTTGGTAACAGCGGCGGCCGGTGGAATGTGGCGCTGTCAACCGGTAGCGGGTTTGAAGCTCCTGTGCTGTGGCGAAGCGGAGATGGCGTGGGGTCGAATCACCAGTTTGTCGAGGATATTAACGGCGACGGGAAGGCCGATGCGATCATCAGCTGGAAAACCTGGAACGGCGGTGACTGGCGTTGTGCGCTGTCGAGCGGTACGGGGTTCGGAGGCTTTGGCATCATCGAGCAAAACTTTGGCGATGGCCTGACTCATTATGTCTGCGACCTGAATGCCGATGATAAGGCGGACTTGATTGCTTATGAAAAGGCGAGCGGCAATTGGGATGTCAGCGTCAACAACAGCACCGGCTTTGTGCAGACGCTATCCATCGATAGTGGCTTTGGAGCCGATGCAGAATTTGTGACGGTCCGCGATGTGGATAACGATGGGTGCGGCGATCTGGTTTTTGTGGATGGGGACGAAGCTTGGGTGCGCTATTTGAAATCTGATCTGTCGCTGGTTGAACCGCGCCACCGCTGGATCACCCAGGGGCGTAGCCGATGGAGGGATTTGTATGCCGATGCGCAGACAACCATTGCGTCCATGGACGGTAGCGGAAACGGTCAGCTCTTCTGCACCTACAACGGAACCTGGCAGGCGTTTCCGCCGAATGATCAAAAAAACACGACCCTGCAGGGCGTGACGGTGAATACGTGGGAAGTCTGGCCGAGCCACTACCTGCCGTGGGATCCCACCAGCGAGACGCCGAATACCTACGGCTACTACGATTCCGGCGATCCGGATGTGAACGATGCACAGCTCAAACAGATGCACGATTTCGGTTTCAATTACGTCATGTTAGACATCACCAATGGCGGGCACGCGTGGGTCAACGACCGTGCGCTGGCCTTCATCGACCGCATCCGCCACTGGAACGAAAATTTGCAGCCCGGTCAGCGCAAGATGTATTTCTGTATCGCCCTCGGCTTCACCCGCCAGATCACGGAAGAAACCGCCTTTTTCAATAAGCTCGAAGACGAGTGCATTATGGCGTGGGATCAGTTCTATGCCGACAACCTCGACATGGTCTATACGCTCAACGGCAAGCCGCTACTGGCCCATATGCTTGATGTAGTTGCCGAGGCATTCTGGCCCAACCGCGATTCGTGGGCTGGGCCGCGCACCCATATCGACCGCATGACCAACCGCACCTTCCGCAACTGGAAGCTCAACACGGGCGATGCCGCCTACGGCTGGGTGGTGCCCGACGAGACGCCCGATCACGACCCCAATCTGATGACCGTGATGCCCGGCTTCTCAAACCAAACCCACGACCATTCGCACAACAACGGCCTGCGCTATAAGAACCACTGGTTGAGCGTGCTCAAGGCCGACCCGCAATCCGTGTTTGTGGTCAGTTGGAACGAGGATTGGGAGCAGAACGCCATTCAGCCCGCGTTTATGCATCGCACTCCGCTCGAAGCCAAGTGGAAACTGGGGAAGGGCTATGCAGGACTCGAAGCCTATACCGATGAGCGCGGCGAGCAGATGGATGACTATTATTTTGTGATGACCCGCCAATACCTCAAACTCTTCCAGAGCGGTCAAATGGAAGATGGCACCTGCTTTAAAGAAGAAACATCCGATGCAGTTTATCGGGCAACCGCCGACGGCTTTGTTCACCAGGGCTCCATGCCCTCGCAGGCTCCGGTGCTGGTGCTGCCGGACGGCTTCATCGCATCAGGCGTCGGCTTCCCCGCCTTTGCCACCCGCCATGCATTGGTTGGCGGCCGGCTGGGGGACGATGACAGCGACGGCCTCGAAAACCTCGTTGAATACGCCCTCGGCGGCAATCCCACCACCAACGATGCAGCCGCTGTGCTGCCCGTTTTCCAACTATTGGAAAATAGTTTGGTCTATGTGCATAACGAACGCACCGACGACACCAGCTTGAAGTACACCGTGCTAGTTTGCACCAACCTGGTTTCCGATAGCTGGAAAACCAATGGCGTGGAATTCGTCGACGCGGCTGGTTTTTCCAATGTGTGGAAAACCGTCACCAACAGGGTTTCAACCATTGGAAAATCTCAGCAGTTTATTCGCCTGAAGATTGAGCAGGAATAGATGAAGTTTTTGAAACGAATATCGCTGTCATGAAAAAATGGGCAGCTGAAGGAAAGTAACTTTCACATAAAGGAGAAATAACAATGAATAAACCAGTAATGAATAAATTAACCGCTACGCTTTTCTGCTGTGGCATGATGACCTCGGCTTGGGCCGGTTCGACCAGTGAACGCACCACCATCGATCTTGATAATATCCAGATCGAGGGCGATCTGCAGAAGCGGATTCTGCGCAATTTTGATCGGCTAGAGTCGCCGCGGTTTCAGCCGATTGAAAATACGGGCTGTCTGCCTGATCCCAGTTACACCTGGCCGGGCGATATGGAAGGGCGCACGATTTTGTCGCTGGCCATGTTGCAACAGGCTGTTGATCGCGAGGCGAAGTATCTTCAGCAAACCATGGATCTGCTACCCAGTCGGATGAATGATCTAGGTTATTTCGGTAAGAACTATTTCCCGAAGTGCGATGAACAGCAGCTGTCTGGACACGGCTGGTACTTGCGCGGATTGTGCGAGTTGTATGTCGACCGTCAGGATCCCAAAGTTAAAAAGATGATCGAGGATGTGGTCGACAACCTGGTGGTTCCAACACAGGGCAAACATAAAGTCTATCCGATCGATCCGGCTACGCGGGCCAAAGGGAAGGGCAGCTATTCTGGAGAAGTGGCGGGTGTCGAGGGGATCTGGCGCCTTTCCACCGATGTCGGCTGTGACTTTATTTTTATGGATGGGGTGATTCAAGCGGCCGATGTGCTGGACCGCAAAGATATTTATCCGATTATCGATGAAATGGTCGCACGTTTTCTTGAGGTGGATCTTGTGGCTATTAAGGCCCAGACCCATGCAACCCTGACTGGATTGCGCGGACTTATCCGCTACGCAGCTATGACGGGCAATCTCAATTTGATTGGCGAAGCCGAAAAGCGCTTCAACCTGTATGTCCGGGAAGGATCCACTGAAAATCATATGAACTACAACTGGTTCGGGCGTCCTACTCACACTGAACCCTGCGCCTTTATTGATGCCTTTATGGTTGCAGCCCAACTTTGGCAAGTCACGGGCAAAACCTCTTATCTCGAAGAATCCCACAAAATATATTTCAATGGACTGGGGCACGGGCAGCGGAAGAATGGTGGTTTCGGTCTGGAAAACTGTTCCGGCCATGAAGATTCCTTTTTAAAAATAGACTGTCCAGAAGCGTGGTGGTGCTGCACCATGCGCGGGTCTGAAGGGTTGGTGAAAGCCGCTGAATACAGCTTTGTGCAATCAGGTGACAGGCTTATGTTGCCATTCTTTAATGATGCCAGCATCTCTTTTAATGGTGGATCTTTGGCGGTCTCAACCGAGTATCCGTATAACGGTGTCGTCACCGTCACTGTTGAAAAAGCACCGCAAGCCGGAACCGCGCTTGCCTTCTTTAAACCGTCATGGGCAGGAAAGGCTGCCGTTGCGCTTAACGGTAAAAACGTAAAGTCGGCCGAAAAAGATAGCTTTGTCTCCGTGGACGCGGCACTGAAAGCAGGTGACACGCTGGTGTACACCTTTAAGCAGGAGCCTTATTTTGCTGATACCCACAACATCCACACGATCAAAGGGTATCAGAAAGTCTATCAGGGTCCGTTGTTGCTGGGAGCCATGGGCAAAAATGAAATGACACTCTCGGAAAAACCCAAACTGATCTGGAACGCGGCAAGCAAATCCGTTGTCGTTAATCCTGACAATGTGACGCTGACCCCGATCAATGATGTCATTGATAACATGTATGATCGCCAAACATATAAACGTCAGGTTCTCTGGAAAAAGTAGGAATCCCAGCGTTTACGAAGAAGTGAATTTGAAGTGCTCAGTCGTTTGATGCACGGGGCATCCTACTTTTGAGTGAATCGTTTATTGAAAGGTGCAGTATGAAAAATGAAACTAATATGGTATGTTGTTCCGCCCTTCGGCGGCGAGTGAGCCTGGGGCTTATTGTTTTAGTTGGCACGCTTTCGGGCTTCGCCGCCGAAAGAAATGAGTGGCAGGCGCAGTGGATCGGGGCGCATTCACCCACGGAAGAAAAAGTGGTGGCTAAGTCAGCTCAGGAAAAAACAGGCACACCGAAGATTGTGATTAAAAATGCGATGTACGGGGTGGCGAATGATCCGTCGAAGCAGATCGATGTGACCGCGAAATTGCAGCGTTTGGTCGATGCGAAAAAGTTTCATGTTAAAGCCGATAATGAATTGGCGGGGCGTGATCCGGCATTTGGCACAGTAAAGGTGCTGCAGCTCGCATATATGAAAAACGGGAAGCCGGTAATAAAAACGGTAAAAGAAAACGAATGGATTGGCTTGGTCCCGCGCTCCAAGGAAAAGATGGCGCCCGCTGATAAAAACGAAAACCAGTGGAGCTGTTTCCGTAAAGTGGTCACTCTGAAAAAGACGCCGAAAAAAGCGAGTGCGCGCATTGCGGTCGATTCTAAATACTGGCTCTGGATCAACGGCGAGCAGGTCGTCTTTGAAGGGCAGCTCAAGCGCGGGCCGACCCCGAGCGATACCTACTACGACGAAGTTGATCTGGTACCCTATTTGAAGAAAGGGGACAACACGATCGCTCTACTCGTTTGGTATTTTGGGAAACAGGGGTTCAGCCATAAAAGCAGTGGCAAGCCCGGGCTCATTTTTGATGCTGAGATCGACGGAAAGGCACTGTTGAGCGATGCAAGCTGGAAAGCGCGCATCCACCCTGCATATTCTACCGCGCCCGGAGAGATGCCGAATTACCGTTTGCCTGAATCGAATATTCGTTTTGATGCCCGGCACGATGTGAAAGGCTGGCAGATGCCCGGCTTCGACGACACCGCCTGGCCAGTGGCGCACGAGTATGGTAAGCCGCCGTGCACACCGTGGAATCAGTTGGTGCTGCGTCCCATTCCGCTCTGGAAAGATTTCGGCTTGAAAGACTACGCCAACGCCAGCGAGTTTCCAAAGGTTTCTACGGGCGATAAAATCGTCGCGAAACTTCCCTATAACGCGCAGATCACGCCGTATCTTAAAATCGAGGGGCCGGCCGGGGGAACCATCGATCTTCGAATGGACAACTATAAAGGCGGCGGCCCCGCGAATGTCCGAGCGGAATATATCACCCGCGCCGGTGTGCAGGAATACGAGAATCTCGGCTGGATGAACGGGCATGAAATGCACTACACGATTCCCGCCGGCTTCAAAATCCTCGCGCTTAAATACCGCGAAACGGGATATAATGCGGAGTTCACAGGCACTTTTGAATGCGATGACGATTTCCTGAACCGTTATCGTCAAAAGGCGTTGCGCACGCTTTACATCACCATGCGCGATACCTATTTCGACTGCCCGGACCGCGAACGCGCACAGTGGTGGGGCGATGCCGTGAATGAAATCGGCGAGGCGTTCTATGCGCTCGATCCGCGAGCGAATGCTCTGGCCAAAAAGGGGATCCTCGAGCTGATGAACTGGCAGCGCGACGACGGCACGATTTATTCGCCCGTACCCGCTGGAAATTGGCACAAAGAGCTACCGATGCAGATGCTCAATTCGGTCGGTTATTTCGGGTTCTGGAATTACTATCTCTATTCGGGCGATCTCGAAACCATTCGCACAGTTTACCCGCGCGTGAAGCGTTACTTGGAAGTGTGGCAGCTAGGCGAGGACGGACTGGTGATTCCGCGCAAAGGCGGCTGGACTTGGGGCGACTGGGGCAAAAACAAGGATATGACCATCCTCTATAACGGCTGGTTCTATCTTGCGCTCAAAGGGCAAAAGCTGATGGCGGAAGCGTTGGGCGAAACCGCCGATATCCCCGCGATTGAAGCTCGAATGAAGCGCATTGAAGCGAACTTCAACAAAACATTCTGGAACGGGAAAGAATATCGCTCTCCAGACTATAAGGAGAAAACAGATGACCGCGCTCACGCGCTGGCGGTTCTCTCTGGACTCGCAAAACCGGAACAGTATGCAGCGATTCGCGAGGTCTTCAAAACCCAAGAGCACAGTAGCCCTTACATGGAAAAGTATGTTGGAGAAGCGCTCTACCAAATGCGACTCGAAGATGATGTGGTTGCCCGAACTAAAAAGCGGTTCAAGGCAATGACCGACCATCCGTACACAACGCTCTGGGAAGGATGGGGCATCGGCAAAGAAGGGTATGGAGGCGGAACGATCAATCACGCATGGTGCGGCGGAATGTTGACGCTGCTGTCACAGTACGGCGCTGGGGTAGCTCCGACAACTCCGGGCTACGAGACCTATCATGTCCTGCCGCAGATGGGGCCGCTCAAGCACATCAAGGCTGTGATACCGTCCGTGAAAGGCAATATTCCGCTGGAAATCAAAAACCAGCCGAACGTCTTCTCGATACAACTGGTTTCCCCGAAAGGAACCATCGCGACGGTCGGACTGCCGAAGCGCCCGGGCGCGTCAATCAGCCGCATCACCGCGAACGGCAGCACAGTCTGGGAAAAATCGAAAAAGGCGAAGTCGGTCAGAGGGATCACACGCTCGCAAGAGAGCGTGCACTACATTACCTTTGAAATTCAGCCCGGCAGTTGGGAATTCAGTGCCGAGTATTAGGCCGTTTGCATGAAGCCATGAACGGGGGCAGCGCAAGACCCAGTGCCTTCAGCGCTTCAACCAACAACTACAACAATAAAAACTAACAACATCATGCTGTTTCCTATTTCTTGCAATTGTTCGTTGAACTCGCGTTAGAGTATTTCCCTTGCACTCTTCAGAATTAAATATTTAATGATCTATTATGAATCGTCGTCAATTTATTAAAAATAAGGTGGCCGGAACTGCTATTTTAGCCGCATCGGGCCTAGTGCATAAGGTTAGTGCCGAGAATTTGCCTTCTCCAAACTCTCAGAATTCGGACGTGCTGGATGTCGATGTCCTTGTGATTGGTGGCGGTTCGGCCGGACATGTTGCCGCGATCCAGGCAGGTCGGATGGGGGCTAAAACGGTGTTGCTCGAACGCAACTCGCAATTAGGCGGGACCACCACTACAGGGGGGGTCTGCTTCCCCGGCTTGTTTCACGCTTGGGGTAAGCAAGTCATCGGTGGAATCGGCTGGGAACTGGTCGCGAAGTCAGTCAATGTGGATGGTCAGAAATTGCCGGATTTCACTCGGATTCATAAATCACACGTCCCGCATCATGTGAATATTAACGGACAACTGTATGCGCTGTTGGCTGAAGAAGCCTGCCTGGACGCCGGAGTGTCTCTGGCTTATTATCAGTATCCGCAAAAGGTGACCCAAACAGCCGATGGTTGGTTGGTGGATGTGGTCGGG
>Ga0129332_1116018_pt1 | contig 10540 bp, 8 predicted proteins | sample CPBNA2_8_FD_109912 | JGI IMG/M metagenome (GOLD analysis project Ga0129332, IMG submission 109912) | Freshwater to marine salinity gradient microbial communities from Chesapeake Bay, USA - CPBay_Spr_31_0.2_RNA2 (Metagenome Metatranscriptome) | ecosystem: Environmental > Aquatic > Marine > Coastal... | reverse complement strand
GATACCAGCCCCGGTTATCTCAGGGTGACCTATAAAACCTTTGTTGACCCCAAGAATTACGGGGTGCTAGATCTGGCGGGCATATTAACCAAGTCCAGCCAGGTGGGCACCACTAAGGTTGCGTTGGCCCTGGATCCAGATGCAACCCGAGGAATGTTTGAGCGCGTTGGCTTTGGCGAACCTATTGGCAGTGGGTTCCCCGGCGAGATTGTCGGCGAACTGCCCGGCCACAGAAGCTGGGATCCTGTGACTCAGGCGACCTTTGCCTTTGGTTATGGTCTGAGCGCCTCATCGCTGCAGATGGCTAGGGCCTACTCTGTATTGGCCAATGACGGATTGCGCAGAGAGATTTCTCTGGTCGCGCTGGATGAGCCACCGGAAAGTATTAGGGTAGTGGATGCGGGCATCACCCAGGACGTGCGCCAAATGTTACAGGCAGCCGCTGGTGCCTCAGGTACAGGCAAGCGCGCCTCGATTGATGGCTATTCTGTGGGCGGCAAGACTGGCACATTGCACAAGGTAAAAGCTGGGGGCGGTTATGACGAAGACCGTTACATGTCTGTATTCGCCGGATTATCCCCCGTGGATAACCCCAGGCTGGTCACCATTGTGGTGATCGATGAGCCTCAGGATGGAGACTACTTTGGTGGTCTGGTTGCCGCGCCGGTATTTTCTGAGGTAACTGGCAATGCACTGCGTCTACTGCAGGTCACTCCTGATCAGCTGGATGGGGATCGCACCATTGCTAGTTTGCGTGCATTGCAGAAAAAGCGAGGGGACTCATGATGAGCCTGTCGCGAAAGTGGACCATGACCCTGAGCCAGCTTATTGCTGATTTCGGTATTTTCGACAATTGCCCAGATGTGGCTATTGAAGGCCTGGCTCTGGACAGTCGTCAGGTTCAACCCGGCGACCTGTTTATTGCTGTTAAAGGTACTGCTACCGACGGCGTTGCCTTTATACCCCAGGCGATTGAGCGCGGTGCAGTAGCTGTGCTGGTGGAGAAAGATCAGTTGGTGGGTTCTTTGGTTGAGGAGTTAATCAGCGGTGACAACAGCGCCATACCTGTGCTGGGTGTTGATAATCTCAGTGAGTATGTGTCAGATATTGCCGGTATTTTTTACGCTGACCCCTCGGCTAAAATGTGCCTGACCGCGATTACTGGCACCAATGGCAAAACCACCTGTTCCAGATTGTTTGCCGACCTAATGGAAGGACTGGCCGATGAGCGGGCTGGTACCGTGGCGTTTATAGGCACGCTGGGCTATGGCATGGTGCGCAATGCAGCCTATAGGGCGCCCCATGACAGCGCTGAGCCCCCTGCGGATCAGAGCGCTCCGAGCTTCGCCGACAAAGAGCAGGCTGGGGTTACAGACACTGGCCTGACTACTCCGGATGCAGTGGCCATGCAGCGCATACTGGCCGAGCTGGCCAGTAAGGGTGCAAAGCATATAGCCCTGGAGGTGTCCTCCCACAGTCTGGTGCAGCGCCGCGTTGCCGGGCTAAAAATTAACACCGCGGTATTTACTAATCTCAGTCGCGATCACCTGGACTACCATGGTGATATCAATGCCTATGCGGCGGCTAAATCGAGACTGTTCGCCATGCAGGGGCTTCAGCATGCGGTGATCAATTCCGATGATTCCGTGGGCCGGGTGATTCTGGCGAATTTAGATCAGAGCATTCAGGCCTTTAGTTTTAGCCTGGAAAATAACAGTGCAGATATTTACTGCTCGACCATTGGTTTGTCGCCAGAGGGGCTGCGTGCCTCGGTAGTCACACCCTGGGGCCAGGGTGAGATTAGCTCTCCTCTGTTGGGCAAGTTTAATCTGGCGAATTTATTGGCTGTGATTGGCGCAGCTGGGGCTCAGGGTTACGCTCTGGTAGATATATTGCGGGTCATACCTACACTGCGCGCCGTTTCCGGTCGCATGGAGCTGGTGGATGCCAGTGCCCAGCCCGCCATTGTGGTCGACTATGCCCATACCCCGGATGCTCTCGAAAAAGCATTGCAGGCCCTGCGGGTTCACTGTCAGGGCAACCTCTGGGTTGTATTTGGATGCGGGGGTGATCGAGATACGGGCAAGCGCGCTGAGATGGGTGCAATTGCCCAGCGCTGTGCCGATAAGTTGGTGGTCACTAGCGATAATCCGCGCACCGAATCACCACAGCAAATTATTGATCATATTCTTCAGGGTACCAGCCGCGATGTCATAGTCGAGTCAGATCGGCGCGCGGCTATCCGTCAGGCTATTTTTGCCGCGGATAAAAATGACGTGGTATTGATTGCCGGCAAGGGCCACGAGGATTACCAAATACTGGGCGCCCAGCGTCTGCCATTTAGTGATCAGGCCGAAGCGAGACTGGCACTGCGAGAGCTTGAAGCCAAAGGGCAAGCTGGGGGTGACCAATGATACCCCAGCAACGCCTGACTGATGCCGCCCAGCGATTTGGTGGCACCCTATTAAATCCGGATTGCTACTTCGATGGGGTATCCATTAATAGCCGCACTATTAATGAAGGTGATCTTTTTGTTGCTCTGGTTGGCGAGCGCTTTGATGCCCATAAGTTTTTGCCTGAGGCTGCGGCGGTAGCCAGTGGGTTGGTGGTCTCCAAGGCCGACAAATCTCTGCCACTACCCCAGTGGGTCGTTGAAGACACCACTGTGGCACTGGGGCAGATCGCCCGGCTGCGTCGCGAGACCTTTGCGGGTCCAGTAATTGCCATCACTGGCAGTACCGGAAAAACCTCGGTGAAAGAGCTGACCGCCTCTATTCTTCGTCAGAGGGGCTCGGTTCATGCCACAGCAGGCAACCTTAACAACCATATAGGCGTGCCCCTTACCCTGCTAGCCATGGATGGGGACACCGAATTTGCGGTTATTGAGATGGGTGCCAGCGCCGGAGGCGAAATTGGCTACCTGTGCTCGATTGCTGAGCCGGATATTGCGCTGATTAACAATGTGCAGTCCTCTCATATTGAGGGCTTCGGCAGTGTTGAGGCGGTAGCCTCTGCCAAAGGCGAGATTTACAGCGGCTTAAAGTCGGCAGGTATAGCTATTGTCAATCTTGACCAGCCCTGGTGTGACCAGTGGCGCGAGCTGATCGATGGCAAGCCCAGCCTGACCTTTTCGGTCTCTGATGCCGCCGCTGATATCAGTGCCACAGCTATAAATGTGATGGCCAACGGCTGCTGCAGCTTTGTTCTCAGGGTTAACCTGATATCAGGCCAGCCTGCACTGGAGCAGCCTGTGGAGCTTTCTATCCCAGGCACCCACGCTGTTGAAAATGCTTTGGCGGCCTCAGCCTGTGCTCTGGCCGCCGGTGCCAGTTTAGAACAGATTGCCGCTGGGCTGGGCCTGGTGTCTTCCATTGCGGGCCGCCTCGAGTTTAAGCCCCTGACCAATAACAGTGCGGTTATTGATGACAGCTATAACGCCAGCCCCAGTTCATTCCGCGCAGCTATAGATGTTTTGGCTAACCGTGCAGGGCGCAAGGTTCTGGTGATGGGGGATATGGCTGAGCTGGGTGAGGACAGCATCAATATGCATTCTGAGGTAGGCGCCTACGCGCTGGAGGCTGGCATAGATGCTCTGTATGCAGTCGGCGAACAAAGTGCCAGCGCCTGCGCTGCCTTTGGTGGCAACCATTTTCAATCTAGAGAACTGCTGGCGACAGCAGTGGCCCAGGAATTAAGCAGAGCCAGTGCAGACAATCGCCCCGTCACCTTTTTAGTCAAAGGGTCTCGAAGCGCTGGTATGGAAAAAATTGTTGAACATTTAATTACCCGAGGTAATACCTAATGTTGCTCTGGCTTGCGGATTATTTAAGTCAATTTTATAGCCCTTTCTCGGTGGTGCAGTATCTGACCCTGAGAGGAATTTTCTCGGTAATGACCGCTCTGGCGATCTGTATGGTGGCTGGCCCCATAGTTATCCGCCGACTCAACCATTTACAGATGGGTCAGGCGATTCGCAGCGACGGCCCCCAGAGTCATCTGAGCAAGGCGGGCACGCCAACCATGGGTGGCGCACTGATTCTGCTGGCAATTTTTGTCTCCACCTTGCTGTGGGGCGATTTACAGAACCGCTATGTGTGGGTGGTGTTGGCTGTGACTCTGGCTTTTGGGTTGATTGGCTGGGTCGATGATTATCGCAAGGTGGTAGAGAAAAACCCCCGGGGCCTGCCAGCGCGCTGGAAGTATTTCTGGCAGTCAGTATTTGGCTTCGCTGCTGCACTGGTGCTCTATTACACAGCTCAAAGCCCGGCAGAGCTGGAGCTTATTGTGCCCTTCTTTAAGAACTTTGCACTGCATATGGGGCCCTTTTACATCCTGTTTACCTATTTTGTGATTGTGGGTACCAGCAATGCGGTCAATCTAACCGATGGCCTGGATGGTCTGGCTATTCTGCCTACGGTTTTGGTCAGTGGAGCTCTGGGTGTGATTGCCTATCTCACAGGCAACTATCAGTTTGCCACCTACTTACATATTCCCTTTATCAGCGGCGCCGGTGAGTTGCTTATATTTACCGCTGCGCTAAGTGGAGCTGGGTTGGGTTTTCTGTGGTTTAACACCTATCCCGCTATGGTGTTTATGGGTGATGTGGGTGCACTGGCCCTGGGCGCTGCCCTGGGTGTGGTGGCGGTGATTGTCCGCCAGGAAATCGTGCTGCTGATTATGGGTGGTGTATTTGTGGTGGAGACCCTGTCGGTAATTATGCAGGTGGCCTCTTTTAAGCTTACCGGCAAGCGTATTTTCCGCATGGCGCCCTTACACCATCACTACGAATTGAAAGGTTGGCCAGAGCCCCGGGTAATTGTGCGGTTCTGGATTATTACGGTAATGCTGGTGCTGTTTGGCCTGGCAACATTAAAACTGCGTTAAACCATGATGAGTACGGCAATGACCAATGTAATCGCGACTAATCGCAAGACAGCTATCCTTGGCATGGGTGCCACTGGTCTGTCTGCGGCGCGTTTTCTGGCGTCTATTGGCGACTCATTTGTGTTTGCCGATAGCCGCAGCGAGCCGCCTAGATTGCAGGAGGTCAAGGATCAGTATCCAGAGACTCCCGTGGTATTGGGGGACTTTGATCGCGATCTGCTGGCCCATATGGACCGCGCCCTGGTCAGCCCAGGCATCTCCCTAGAGGAGCCCGCCCTGGTTGCGGCTCGAGAAAATGGCGTTGAGCTTATTGGCGATCTAGAACTATTTTTACAGCATGCCAAAGCGCCAGTAATAGGTATTACTGGGTCCAATGGCAAAAGCACTGTGACCACATTGCTGGGTGCCATGGCAGTGGCCAGCGGTCTGAATGTGGCAGTGGGTGGTAATCTGGGTGTGCCCATGCTGGATCTACTAGACGACCAGCACCAGCTCTATGTACTTGAGCTATCGAGTTTTCAGCTTGAGCTGCTCAATGATAGTCGTGGCGCCATAGTGGCTCTACTCAATGTATCTCCAGATCATATGGATCGCTATGCGGGTTTGCAGCAATACCATGCGGCTAAGCACCGTATTTTCCGTGGTGCCAGTAAAGCGGTAGTCAATCGCGACGACCAGTTAACCAAGCCCCTGCTGAGCAGCGATGTGGAGCTGACAAGCTTTGGGCTCAACCAGCCCGATCTGGGTGAGTTCGGTATTCTGGAAGGGCTGGAGCAGGGTTATTTAGCTCGGGGTATTGAGCGGCTGATGCCTATTTCTGAGGTGGCACTCAAGGGGACCCATAATCTTGCCAATGCTCTGGCTGCCCTGGCCCTGGGTTGTGCTGCTGGACTGCCTGTGCAGGCTATGTGCGAGACCCTTAAAACCTACAGAGGCCTGCCTCACCGCTGTGAAAATGTAGCTGAAATTAATGGCGTACTTTATATAGATGATTCAAAAGGCACCAATCTGGGTGCCACAGAGGCTGCGCTGGAAGGTTTTGGCAGTGTTGAGCGCAAGAACCTTATTCTGATCGCCGGGGGGCAGGGCAAGGATCAAGATTTTTCTGGCTTGCAGTCTACCGCGGCAAAATACCTGAAGCAGGCACTATTGTTGGGCCAGGACGCAGCTCAGATTGATCGGGCCATAAAGCATGTCTGCGATACTCAGCTGGTTGATTCCATGCAGTCGGCAGTTGAACTAGCTGCCAGAGTTGCAACCGCCGGAGATATTGTTCTGCTGTCACCTGCCTGTGCAAGCTTCGATATGTTTTCAGGCTTTGAGGAGCGCGGTCTCTGCTTTCAGCGGGCCGTAGCCAACTTGTCTGGAGCCCAACAGCCAGAGTCTGGAGGGCAGCTATGCAGTTAGTATTGCCTTTCAAACAATTGAGTCTGGCGCAAACTCAGTGGCATCTGGATATGCGCCTGCTGTTGCCGGTATTGGCGCTGCTGTCCATAGGTTTGATTATGGTGGCCTCGGCATCATTTAGCTTTGCCGAACACAGGCTCGGCGATCAACTGTTCTTTTTTAAACGCCATCTGGCCTATTTGCTGATTGCAGCTGGGGCTATGGCTGTAGGCTTTTTTTGTCTCGCCATCGGTCTGGGCTAACTATGGTCGTCTGTGGATTTTGCTGGCTGTATTTCTGCTGATTATTGTGCTGATTCCAGGTATTGGCCGCGAAGTTAATGGCAGCCGCCGCTGGCTGGCATTTGCCGGCTTTACCCTGCAGGTGTCCGAGCTGGTCAAGGTTGCCACCGTAGTATTTTTGGCTGCACATCTGGAGAAACATCGCGATACCCTCAGTGATGACTGGCGCGAGTTTTTTAAGTTAATAGCAGTGATTGTGGTGCTGTCGATACTGCTGCTTATGGAGCCTGATTTTGGCTCGGCGGTAACGCTGAGTTGCACCTTTATGGCGCTATTGTTTTTGGGTGGTTCACATATCCGCCAGTTTAGTCTGGTGTTTGCGGCTGGGCTGCTTGCCATAGGTGCGCTGGCCTATACGGCTCCCTATCGGCTTGAGCGCCTTGCCACCTATTTAGACCCCTGGGCTGACCCCTTTAATGCCGGCTATCAGCTAATTCAGTCGCTGATAGCCTTTGGCCGCGGTGAATGGTTTGGCGTGGGGCTGGGTCAGTCAGTACAGAAAATGCTCTATCTGCCAGAGGCTCATACTGATTTTGTATTTGCCATTTTTGCTGAAGAATTTGGTTTTGTTGGCGTGCTCTGTTTGATGAGCCTCTATGTGCTGCTAATTTTGCGTGTACTGCAGCTGGGCAAGCTGGCGATTGGCCGCAAAAATTGGTATGCCGCCTTTGTGCTGATTGGCTTCGGATTGCTGCTCAGTGGCCAGACCTTTATTAATTTGGGGGTCAATGCAGGGCTGTTGCCCACCAAAGGTTTAACTCTGCCCTTTGTCAGCTACGGCGGCAGCAGCTTGCTGGTTTGCTGCGCCATGATTGGCATGATGCTGAGATTTGCCCATGAGTTCCAGTCACCTGCAGCTGCAGTCAGGAGGCCTAGATATGGGAAATAAGCCCGCCTTAGAGAGTGATTTTAGAGTGATGATTATGGCCGGTGGCACCGGTGGACATGTGTTCCCGGCCCTGGCCGTTGCCGAGCGGCTGCGCACTAAGAATGTGAAGCTTTCATGGTTGGGTACCAGCCGCGGCATCGAGTCTGAGTTGGTGCCAGCCAATAATATTGAGCTGCACCATCTGAGTATTGAGGGTATACGCGGCCGCGGATTTGCCGCGCTATTTAAGGCTCCGCTACTTCTGCTGCGCTCTATTAGTCAGGCATTCAAGGTTCTGTCTGAATTTAAGCCCACGGTGGTATTGGGTATGGGTGGGTTTGCTTCAGGTCCAGGTGCAGTGGCGGCTAAGTTAAAAGGTATTCCAGTGATTATACATGAGCAAAACTCTGTGGCTGGAACCACCAACAAGTTATCGGCAACCATAGCTGCTCGGGTAATGCAGGGCTTCCCGGATACATTGTCTAAAGGCGAGTGGTGTGGCAATCCGGTGCGACCTGAAATAGCACAGCTGGCTCCGCCCCAGGAGCGTTTTGCTGCGCGCAGTGGTAGTACTCGTGTATTAGTTCTGGGTGGCAGCAGGGGGGCGCTGGCAATTAATAATTTATTGCCTAGGGCTCTGGCTCAGATGGATGGCAACCAGCGTCCAGATGTGCTGCACCAGACGGGCAGTGCTCACTGGCAGGCTACCTGCGACCAGTACAGGCAGCAGGGCCTGAAAATAATAGATCAGCAGCTGGAGGTTGTGCCCTTTATCGATGATATGGCGGGGGCTTACGACTGGGCTGACTTTGTTATCTGTCGCAGCGGTGCTCTAACTGTTGCCGAGTTAACTTCTGCGGGCCTGGGCGCTCTGTTAATTCCTTTTCCCCATGCCATAGACGACCACCAGACTAAAAATGCCGACTGGCTGGTTGCCCGGGGTGCGGCGAAATTATTGCAGCAGTCTGATCTGACCGACCAGTTGCTAGCTGAGCAGATCAGCCTGCTGTGCAGTGCGCCAAAGCTGCGTCTGGATATGGCCATGCGCGCTCGAGAGCTTGCGCAAAATGATGCTGCCCAGCGAGTTGCAGATGTCTGTTTGGAGGTGGGTTATGAACGCTAATATCAACTTCCAGGTTCCAGAGATGCGTCGCATCCGCCGCATTCACTTTGTGGGTATTGGTGGCAGCGGTATGTCTGGGATTGCTGAGGTGCTGCTGAATCAGGGCTACGAGATCAGTGGTTCTGATATAGGGGTTAACCCCAGTGTGCGACGCCTGACTGAGGCAGGTGCCGAGATCTTTATTGGTCATAGTGACAGCAATATTCAGGGCGCCGATGTTGTGGTTCAGTCTTCAGCTGTCACCATAGAGAACCCAGAGATTGCCAGTGCTCGAGAGCTGGGTATTCCTGTGGTGCGACGCGCGGAGATGCTCGCCGAGTTGATGCGTTACCGCCATGGCATCGCTATTGCCGGCACCCATGGCAAGACCACGACCACCAGTTTAATTACTGCGATCTTAGCGGAGGACGGCCGCGACCCCACCTTTGTTGTAGGCGGCAGGGTGAATAGTGCAGGCACCAATGCCAAGCTGGGTGGCAGTCGCTATCTGGTGGCCGAGGCCGATGAAAGTGACGCCTCATTCCTGCATCTGCAGCCTATGGTTTCGGTAGTGACTAATATAGAAGCGGACCATATGGAAACCTATGGCTTCGACTTTGAAGTCATGAAAAAAACCTATATCGAGTTTCTCCACAATCTGCCGTTCTATGGTTTGGCGGTAATGTGTATTGATGATCAGGTGATTCGCGATCTGCTGGTCGATGTAGCCCGGCCCATGCTGACCTATGGGTTCAGCGAAGATGCAGGCTACAAAATACACAGCCTGCAGGCGGACAAACGCCATTCAAGCTTTGTGATTGACCGGCCAGATGGCAAGACCTCGCTGTCCATCAAGCTCAATATTCCCGGGCGCCACAATGCTCTAAATGCTGCGGCTGCTATAGCTGTGGCCACGGATGAAGGTATTTCAGATCAGGCAATTATTGCCGGTCTGGAGAAATTCGCCGGGGTGGGGCGCAGATTTGAAATTATTGGCGACTACCCAGTAACCGATGGCGAAGCCATGCTGGTGGATGACTATGGTCATCATCCCACAGAGGTCAAGGCCACCATTGATGCTGTGCGAGATGGCTGGCCCGAGAAGCGACTGGTTATGGTCTTTCAGCCCCATCGCTACAGCCGTACTCGCGATCTCTACGAAGACTTTGTCAATGTATTGGCTCAGGTTGATGTGTTGCTGGTGCTGGATGTGTATCCGGCGGGAGAGGAGGCCATTGCCGGCGCTGGCAGTAAAAACCTGTGCGGCAGTATTCGCCAGCGCGGTGGCATAGACCCTATCTATGTAGAGCAAATTGAAGATGTGCCCAATTTACTGGCCGAGCTTGTTCGCGGCGGCGATCTGGTGCTTACCCAGGGTGCTGGCAGCGTCAGCAAATTAGTTGCCATGCTGGCAGATAGCAAGTTGCTGCCTATTACAGAGGATCAGCTATGACAGCCTCTTCTGCAATAACCTCATTTGGCCGTGTTGGGCTGCTTTATGGCGGTACCTCTTCAGAGCGAGAAATATCGTTGATGAGCGGTGAAGCGGTGCACAGAGCCATGCTCGATTTGGGTATTGAGGTAGTAGCCATTGATGCAGGTGAAGATTTGCTTCAGGTACTCCCGACCCACAATCTGGATCTGGTGTTTATCGCCCTTCACGGACCTGGTGGCGAAGATGGCACATTGCAGGGCGCCCTGGAATATCTGGGTATTCCCTATACCGGCAGCGGTGTGCTGGCCTCAGCGCTTGCCATGGACAAGCTGCGCTGCAAGCAAATGTGGCAGGGCATAGGCCTGCCCACGGCAGACTTTGCCGTGTTAGATGAACAGTCAAACTGGCCGCAAATAATGCAGCGCTTGGGGGGCAAAGCCATGGTCAAGCCCGCCTGTGAGGGATCCAGTATCGGCATGAGTCGCGCAGAGACCCCAGAGCAGTTGCAGCAGGCTTGGGCCGAGGCGGCGCGCTTTGCGGCCACGGTAATTGCGGAGCCTCTG
>Ga0129332_1124336_pt1 | contig 10617 bp, 10 predicted proteins | sample CPBNA2_8_FD_109912 | JGI IMG/M metagenome (GOLD analysis project Ga0129332, IMG submission 109912) | Freshwater to marine salinity gradient microbial communities from Chesapeake Bay, USA - CPBay_Spr_31_0.2_RNA2 (Metagenome Metatranscriptome) | ecosystem: Environmental > Aquatic > Marine >... | reverse complement strand
TCAGCTACTGGTGTTGTACATGAAGCCGGGTAACCTCTTCTCCCATCGATCTCGACGAGGCATAGTCGGCATGATCCAAAAGGATCTACGCTATCTGTTGCGCATAATTTCGGGACACTTATTCCTGCTTCCGAAGCCGCTCGCATAATAGAGGTCCCTTCAGGTACAGAAATATCAAAACCATCAATAGTTAGGTTAACCGTTTTATCAGCGGTTTTTTTTGGGGTTCCGAAATCTTTAGTGTCATCCATAAGTTTAAATACTCTAAGTTGTTATTCTTATTAGGCTATTAAGTTTAAGCTCATACTTTCTTCTTTTCAAGACCAAAGTCTTTTGGGAAAAAGTTTAAAGCACTGATTACTGGAAAAGGCGTCATCCCTCCCATAGCACATAATGAGCCATTTACCATTGTTTCACCAAGGTCTCTCAAAAGCTTTTCATTTTTATCTTGATCAATTCCACCCTTAATCTTATCAATTACTTCCATACCTCTTGTTGAGCCAATCCTACAAGGAGTACATTTTCCGCAAGACTCTATTGCGCAAAACTCAAAGGAATACCTAGCCATTTTCGCCATATCAGTCGTGTCATCGAAAGCAACAATCCCTCCATGTCCAACCACCGCATTAATTTCTGAAAATTTTTCATAATCTAAAGGCGTATCGAATTGACCATCTGGCAAAAATGCACCTAAGGGGCCCCCTACTTGAACAGCTTTTATTGGGTTCCCTGTAAACGAACCACCCCCAAAATCATACAAAAGCTCTCTAAGGGATATACCAAATGCCTTTTCAATTAAACCCGTTTGCTTAAGATTACCTGCAAGCTGAATAGGGAGCGTACCTTTTGACCGGCCCATGCCAAAGTCAGCATAAAATGAAGCGCCTTTATCCATAATAATAGGCACAGTTGCCAAAGTAATGACATTGTTTACAGCAGTCGGCTTTCCATACAAGCCTTCGATAGCTGGAAGTGGTGGTTTGTATCTCACCATACCCCTTTTTCCTTCCAAGCTTTCCAGCAAAGAGGTCTCTTCGCCACAAATATAAGCCCCTGCGGCTCTTGTCACCTCAAGATCAAAATTGTAACCAGAACTTAGTATATTGTTTCCTAGGAATCCTTTTTCTTTCGCTATGTTTATAGCTTTGTTAAGAACTTCTTGAGCATCAGGATATTCTGAGCGAAGATAAATGTAACCATACTCAGCTCCTACTGCCATACCGGCAATGATCATTCCTTCTATAAGGACAAAAGGATCATTCTCCATGATCATTCTGTCTGAGAAGGTTCCTGAGTCTCCCTCATCTGCATTACAAACTATGTACTTAGTTTTAGAAGGAGTATTTAAGACAGTCTGCCATTTTATTCCTGTTGGAAAGGCAGCTCCTCCTCTTCCGCGTAGTCCGGAGTCAGTCACTTCATTAACAATAAGCTGTGGCTCTAACTCGATAGCTTTTCTTAAACCATTAAACCCAGCATGCTTTTCATAATCATTTATATCAAGCGGATCTGTTATGCCAACGCGGGCAAAGGTGAGACGTTCCTGATTTTTTAACCAGTGTAGGTCATCCGTTAGTCCTAGGAATAATGCACCTTCCTTGCCTAAGTAAAACTCTTGGTCAAATAATTTTTCTATATCGTTAGTAGTGACTGGGCCAAATGCTACTCTGCCACTCTTTGTTTCTACTTCAACGAGGGGCTCAAGCCAAAATAATCCTCGAGAACCATTACGAATAACGGTTAAATCAATCTTTCTTTTTTTAGCTTCGGCAGTAATGGCATAAAAAACATCATTCGCTCCTAAAGATAAAGCCGTTGAATCAATAGGTATATAAATTTTATAAGTCATGATTGTTTTACTGCCTTAATTATATTGTCTATTTTTTCAGGTGTTACTCGCCCAATGACCTTATCATTCATCATTACCGAAGGCGAGCAAGCACAATTACCTAAACAATAAACGGGCTCAAGAGTTATGACGCCATCTTTGGAGGTCTCGTGGTAATCTACCCCAAGAACTTTTTTTGCAGTAGTTTTCAATGCTTTCAGAACCCATCGACTGACATGATTCAGCGCGACAAACCTGTAAAATATTCTTTCCTGAAGGGCTGGTTCTAAAATGATGGTAAAAAGTAACGAACCCATGAATCTCTGCGATAGACAAATTGTAAGCAGAAGAAATAATTGGGTAGGAGTCTTCCGGGATATAGCCAAGACTATCTTGGATGGCATGCATCAATGGTAATAATGCACCAGGCTTCGTTAAGAAGGTCTCAACGTGCTTTTCGATAGTAATGCGCTGTGTCTCTGATAAATTCATTAAAATTAAATCTTGATTAAATATGCCCGTTATTATACTTAAACTTTATAAGGTGTAACATAGTTGTTACAATTAAAACAAATTAATAGTCTTAACATTCAATATGACAAGCCAGCTCATTGATCAGTTCAATCGAACGATAAATTATATTCGCATCTCCGTTACCGATCGCTGTGACTTCAGATGTGTTTACTGCATGGCCGAAAAGATGGAATTTCTCCCTAAAACGGAGTTACTATCCCTTGAAGAGCTTGATCGTATTGCTTCAATTTTTATCAGTCTTGGTGTTGAAAAAATCAGGATTACCGGAGGAGAGCCGCTTGTACGCAAGAATATAGACTCCCTTTTTTCTAGCCTATCGAAAAAAACACAGCTAAAAGAGCTAACACTCACCACGAATGCTAGTCAATTAAAGAAAAAAGCGTCTATGCTTAAGGAATCGGGGGTCAAAAGGATTAATGTGAGTTTAGACAGCCTCAACCCGACAACATTTAAAAAAATGACAAGAATAGGTGTATTAGAGAATGTACTTGAAGGCATAGAGCATGCCATTAGTGTTGGGTTTGAAAAGATTAAACTCAATACCGTTCTTATGAGAGGCATTAATGACCATGAACAGTTCGACCTTATTAATTATGCAATTGAGCATGATCTCGATATCTCCTTTATTGAGGAGATGCCTCTAGGAGAAACAGATTTTGAGAGGAAAATTACAGCCATAAGCAACAAAGATGTACTAGAAAAAATAAAGGATAAATATAGTATAAGTAAGATTTCAATGACGACGGGGGGGCCTTCAAAGTACTGGCAAATTGATGGAACGAAAACACGAATAGGATTAATATCACCTCATAGTCATAATTTTTGCGAGGATTGTAATCGGGTAAGAATAAGCTGTAAGGGAGAGCTTTTTTTATGTTTGGGTCAAGAAGAAAAAATTGAGTTATTGCCTTTATTAAGAGATCACCCAGATAATGATCAGCCTATCAAGGAAGCAATTATTGCTAGCATGAAAATTAAGCCCATTTCACACGACTTTGACCTCAAACAAAGCAAACCTGCCGTTGTCAGGTTTATGTCTCATACCGGCGGTTAACAAAGAGTGGATATTGATGCAGTTATTTTGGCGGGTGGCTTATCCACACGCATGAAAGCGAATAAGTCATTGGTGAAGCTAAATGGGAAAAAGCTTATCGATCATGTGTATGAAAGAGTTAGCCCTCAAGTAAATAAAGTATGGATAAGCACTAACGAAATAATAAAAGGCTACCCGTCAGACGTTCAATTTCCTGACGATATACAAGAAAAAATAGGGCCTTTATCAGGGATTTATTCTGGACTAAAAAATGTGCGAACAGACTGGGTACAGTTCTGCCCTACGGACTGCCCAAGTCTCCCGGAAAACCTGGTGGATAGACTCTCTTCGGGCATTGGGAAGGAAGGATTTAACATTTTTATACCCTTGGTTCATGGTAATCTACAGCCAACTTTTATGTTATGCCATCGTTCCGTAAGGAAAAGTATTGATCCATTCATTACTTCAAAAAATTATAAATTGATGAGCTGGGTTAAATCTAATCATTACAAAGAAATTATTTTCCATGATGAGGTGGGTTTTGCTAATATAAACGATCAAGAAGAATTAAAAAATTACCAAGATGAAGCATAAGGAGCCATTTATATTGGGTGTGACGGCATCCTCCAGCGGATCTGGTAAGACTACCTTATTAGAAAAATTAATACCGATGTTAATTAAAGAAAATTTAAGAGTTTCGGTGGTTAAGCATGGTCATCATAATTTTGAGATCGACTATCCCGGAAAAGATAGCTATCGCCTTAGAAAGTCTGGCGCTTTCCAAACCCTAATAATGAATGATGAAAGGTCTGCATTAATTACCGAGAACAAAGGGAGTGCTCCTTCTTTTGAGTCATTAATTGAGAGGATGGATAAGAGTGTCGATGTCATTCTGATTGAAGGATTAAGAAGCTCACATTATAAAAAAATTGAAGTATTTCGAAAAGAACACTCCAGTGAAAAGCTCTATTTAACTGACCCTAATATTATTGCTGTACTCACTGATGAATCTTTTACCGCTCCTATACCGATTATTAACATTAATGACATAGATACGCTAACACAATTTATTATCACGACATTAGAGAGCACATGACAAAAAATATTTCCCTTACTGATCTTGCAACCGATCCTGGTTGTTTAAGTGACTATGACCCGAATGCTATGGACTTTTATAGTGCTCAAGATTGGATTGCGCAATTCTTAGCTCCGCTAAAGCAAAATGAAACTCTTCCCATTGAAGATGCTTTAGGACGAGTCATTGCAAATGATATCCAATCTTTTTCCGATGTGCCAAATTATGATAATTCTGCGATGGATGGCTACGCTATTTGTTTTAGCAAAAATAGCAGTACAACATTTGAGGTCGTCGGCTCGGCTTTTGCTGGGTCTTTAGAGGATTTTCAGATAGAGCCAGGAGAGGCATTGGAAATCATGACTGGGGGTAAAATACCCCGAGGGGCCAGTGCTGTGGTGCCAATTGAATTAATAGATATTGATGGCAGCTCTATTCATATTAAAACATTACCCAAAATTGACGCCAACATCAGAAAAATGGGTGAGGATATTACTAAAGGGCAGGTCATATTAAAGTCAGGGAAATTTATTCGTCCAGCGGAAATTGGACTTTTGGCCTCATTAGGAATTGCGAAGATTGAGGTATTTAAGAAGCTCAGGGTGGCATACTTCTCAACAGGAGATGAGGTGGTTAAGGTTGGTAATATACTTAAAATGGGTCAGGTTTATGATAGCAACCACTACACTATTGGAGCCATGCTTCAAGCACCCTCTATAGAAAAAATAGATCTACACAATATTCCTGATGATAAAAAATTAATTAGAAAGGCTTTATTGCTTGCGTCACAAAAAGCTGACGTGATTATTACTTCGGGTGGAGTTTCTGTCGGTAAAGCAGACTTTATGAAAGAGGTGCTTAGTGAAATAGGGAAAATTCTTTTTTGGAAATTAGCGATTAAACCAGGTCGTCCTTTAGCCTATGGAACAATCAATGAAGCACATTATTTTGGGCTACCAGGAAATCCCGTTTCAGCAATGGTAACTTTTTATCAAATGGTTCAACCCGCTATTCGTTTATTAATGGGAGAGCAAGACTATACCCCTCCTCCAAAGTTTAAGGCAAAATGTACCGCCACTATTACTAAAAAACCCGGTCGAATGGAATTCCAACGAGCGATTCTAACTCACGATCAAGATAACTTGACCGTAACTCCGACCCGAAGTCAAGGATCGGGGATTTTAAGCTCTATGAGTGAGGCTAATTGCTTTATTATTCTTGAGATGCAGCATAAAACAGTTGAACCAGGAGATCTGGTAGATGTCCAGTATATGGAAGGGATAGTGTAATAAGCTCTAAGAAATATAGGTATAATTAACGAAGATTAAATATTAGGAAATGCAAAAAAAATGACTCAAGTTACCATAGATAACAAAGTGCCAGACTTTTCACTTCAAGCAACAGGAGACGCTACTTTTTCCTTAAGTGACTATGCAGGCAAGAATATTATTCTTTACTTTTACCCAAAAGATTCGACTCCAGGATGCACTAACGAAGGCATCGATTTTACTGATAATTACAGCGCTTTTCAGAAGCTCAATACGGAAATTTTTGGTGTGTCCAGAGACTCTATTAAATCCCATGAGAACTTTAAAGCTAAGTATAGCTTTCCTTTTCAGCTACTAAGTGATCCAGACGAAATCGCGTGCAACCTATTTGATGTAATAAAAATGAAAAATATGTACGGTAAACAAGTCAGGGGGGTGGAAAGAAGTACATTCCTTATCGATCCGGATGGTAAATTATCTCATGAATGGCGTGGCGTAAAAATTGCTGGCCATGTTCAAGAGATACTAGAGATCCTAAATAACTAACCTCTGCATAATATAAACTCTATGGCGAAAAATAATACTGCAAAGTTTTTTGTGCTCGACACAAACGTACTACTCCATGACCCATCCTGCCTATTCCGATTTGAAGAGCATGATATCTATCTTCCTATGATTACTCTGGAAGAATTAGATAACAATAAAAAAGGGGTCTCTGAGGTTTCTAGGAATGCTCGACAAACGAGTCGCTATCTTGAAGAAATTATGGGTGACTCTATGATCGATATCGGCAATGGTTGCCCTTTAAGCTCCGCAACTAATCCCCATGTATCTGGCAGCTTATTCTTACAAACCGATCCAGTCGACTTTGAATTACCAATGCTTGCAGGGAGTATTGCAGACAATCAAATTTTAAATATCGTGCTGAATTTAAAAAAGAAACTCCCAAAACGAGAGGTGATTTTAGTTTCCAAGGATATTAATATTCGGATTAAAGGGCGTGCGCTGGGTATTGTTGTTCAAGATTACTTTAATGATAAGGTTATGGGTGACACTGAGTTATTGTATTCAGGGTATAAAGAGCTTCCAGAAGACTTCTGGGAAAAGCATAGTAAGGCAATGGAATCATGGCAAGAGGAAGGACGAATGTTTTATAAGCTCACCGGTCCCTTATGCAGTGATTTTCTTATTAATGAATTTGTTTTTTATGACTACGACAAACCTTTTCATGCAATTGTTAAGAAAATAGAGGGAAATAGTGCAACCCTTCAAATTGTTCAAGACTTCACTTTGAGCAAGTCTAATGTTTGGGGCATTAATTCGCGAAACAAAGAACAGAACTTTGCGCTAAACCTTCTGCTCGACCCTAATGTCGACTTTGTCACATTATTAGGTCAGGCAGGAACTGGAAAAACCTTACTAACCTTAGCTGCCGCACTTGAACAGGTCCTTGATAAGAAAATTTATAGCGAGATTATTATGACTCGGGTTACTATTTCTGTCGGAGAAGATATCGGCTTTCTTCCTGGTACAGAAGAAGAAAAAATGGCCCCATGGATGGGTGCCTTAGAGGATAACCTAGATGTCCTTAATAAGTCCGACGACGAGGCTGGCGCCTGGGGAAGAGCGGCAACGCAAGATCTTATTCAGTCACGCATCAAGATTAAATCATTGAACTTCATGCGTGGTCGAACGTTTCTTAAAAAATTTCTTATCATTGATGAGGCACAAAATTTAACTCCTAAGCAAATGAAAACCCTTATTACCCGAGCAGGTCCAGGAACTAAAGTGGTTTGCTTAGGAAATATTGCACAAATCGATACGCCTTACTTGACTGAGGGAAGCTCAGGCTTAACTTATGTTGTCGATCGGTTTAAAGGATGGGGTCATAATGGCCATGTCACGCTAATGCGTGGGGAACGATCAAGGTTAGCGGACTATGCTACAGAGACGCTCTAAACCAATCGATAGCAGAGGATTTTACCCATTCCTCACCGCTCAATTTTTATCGGCTTTAGCTGATAATGCGTTGTTGTTTGCTGCCATAGCACTCATTGCCAGTACGGGTGCTCCCAATTGGCATGAACCATTATTATTGCAATTTTTTGTTATTGCGTATGTCATCCTTGCCCCATTTGTCGGTGCTTTTGCTGATGCCAAGCCCAAGGGCCAAGTAATGTTTATTGCGAATAGTATAAAATTTATTGGTTGTCTTACCATGTTTTTTGGTCTAGAGCCTTTGTATGCTTATGCCATCGTGGGGGTAGGTGCTGCTGCATACTCTCCAGCTAAATACGGCATTCTCACCGAACTGCTCCCCAAGGAATCGCTTGTTCCAGCCAATGGTTGGGTGGAGGGCCTTACCGTAGCAGCTATAATTTTTGGTGCTGTCATTGGGGGGGAGTTAGCTAGCAAGAATATGGATCTAGGTTATGCGATATTAATTATCAGCGCTCTTTATTTATTAGCGGCCGTTTTTAACCGCTACATACCTATACTGCCAATTAATCATAAACCACGAAAGAAAAATCCATGGTTTCTGATTCAAGATTTCTTTCGCTCTTACTTGAGGTTATGGAAAGATCCCTTGGGTCAATTGTCCCTTGCCGTTACCACCCTCTTTTGGGGGGCAGGTGCAACCTTACGCTTAGTAGTTATTGCTTGGGCTGCATTTGCTTTACATTATGGGCTGGATCAAGCTACTAAGCTCACCGCTGTTGTGGCTTTAGGTGTCGCGGTTGGATCCATCATTTCGTCACGATACGTGAGAATGGAAGATTCAGTTAAAATTCTCCCTTTGGGCATATTCATGGGTGCTCTGGTTTGCTCCATGGTATTCATTACCAGCTGGGAGATGGCGGCTTTAGTTCTTTTTCTCATTGGAGTCTTTAGTGGTATTTTGATTGTTCCCTTAAATGCCTTATTACAATATCGCGGCCATATTCTTATCGGTGCCGGTCATTCCATTGCTGCGCAAAACTTTAGTGAAAATTTAGGGATATTAATTCTTAGTGGTGCCTATACGCTAATGGTTGGATTAAATCTTCCCATCAATGGGATCGTATTTATTTTTGGCCTATTCGTATTGCTAACTATGGTCATTGCGAGCCAATATTATGCTGAACAAAAACATTAGTGCAACTTTACGTGAGCTTCAGTCCTTCGTGTAATAAACTTAGCGACTAGGCGAAGTGATACCATTGTAATGCCATGCAGTGCTAAAAGGTGCATTTGATAAAGCATTAAATACATCAAACGGGCAATCAAACCTTCAATGAACATGCTCCCACCCATTAAAGATCCCATAAGGTTACCTACAGTCGAATAACTGCCAAGGTTTACTAACGAACCATAATCTTTGTATCGGTATTGAGGTAACACGCTGCTTTTACCAGCAACGACTTTCTTAATAGTTTTTACCAGCAGTGATGCTTGCTGATGAGCTGACTGAGCTCTAGGTGGCACCATGTCTGTTGAGCCAGGCTTTTCAGGGCAAGCAGCGCAATCACCAAAAGCAAAAATCGAAGGGTCTTCTTTTGATTGCAACGTTGATAATACTTCTATTTGATTAATACTATTCGTTGTTAACCCAAGACTCTGTAGAAAGCTTGGTGCTTTAATACCAGCAGCCCAAACTACCAATGCCGAATTAATATAACGATCTTTATGCGTTCTTATACCGTTCTCTGTAACCTCGGTGACTCGCTCACCCATATAAAGATTTACATTAAGCTTTTTCAATTCAGCTTCCACTGATTGACTCATTCTTGGTGGTAATGCTGGTAATAACCGCTCGCTCGCTTCAATTAAGGAGATATTTATATCCCTATCTGGATTGATCTTATCTAGGCCATAAGCCGTTAGTTCCCGGGTTGCCTTGTGAAGCTCGGCGGCTAATTCCACTCCGGTGGCTCCAGCGCCTACAATCACTACCTCTAATTGGCCAGCCTGTATTTCTGTAGACTGTGTTTGTGCTCGAAGAATGGCATTGTGCAGTTTTTGATGAAAACGTTCAGCCTGGTCTAATGTATCCAATGCGATAGCATGATCCTTTACGCCCTTAATACCGAAATCATTAATGGTGCTGCCTACAGCAATGACCAGCGTATCATATGAAAATTGTCGTTTGGGTATGAGCTCAGTACCATCATCGTCATAAAAAGGGTCAAGTGAAATCTCTTTTTTTACTCTATCAATGCCACTCATCTTACCCAGACGAAAATTAAAGTGATGCCAGTGAGCTTGAGCTAAATAATCTAATTCATCTTTATCTGGATTTAGGCTGCCTGCTGCAATTTCATGAAGTAAGGGCTTCCATACGTGAGTTTTTTTTCCATCAACTAACGTGATATGCGCTTTCCTTTTTTTGCCTAAAGAATCTCCAAGTTTAGTAGCTAGTTCCAGCCCCCCGGCACCGCCACCAACAATAACGACCTTATGTAAATTTTTTATCATGGTATGAGTCTTTAATGGATTAATTATGCAAAAAAAAAACGACTGTGGTAATTATACCTCAGTCGTTTTTGGAATGTATTACAGGTTTGTAACTAAACTATAGGCCTTCGTTTCCAGTTACGCCTTGGCTACCGTTAGTTCTAACCCATGCAATAGTTTTCAACAATTCATCAACGGTCATGCCATCTTCTGGAGCCATCACACCGAAACCTTTTCCTCCCATACCACCGTTAGTGCCATACCAAATAGTTTCAAACATACCCTTATTAGTGGCATCTTTAGGATAGCGAAATGTTGGCCCTACTAAGCCAGGTCCCACTTGACCTTTGGCTGTAGGTCCGTGACATTGGGTACATGACCAATATCCGAATCTTTTTTTACCACGCTTCTCTGCCGCTGCATCACCAACGTATATATTCTTTCC
>Ga0129332_1377981_pt1 | contig 10903 bp, 9 predicted proteins | sample CPBNA2_8_FD_109912 | JGI IMG/M metagenome (GOLD analysis project Ga0129332, IMG submission 109912) | Freshwater to marine salinity gradient microbial communities from Chesapeake Bay, USA - CPBay_Spr_31_0.2_RNA2 (Metagenome Metatranscriptome) | ecosystem: Environmental > Aquatic > Marine > Coastal... | reverse complement strand
GTCCGTCTATGGTTTTCAACTGGCGTTGCAAGTCCCTTTTTTGGCTAATTGTTATACGAGAAGAACTTAGCAACACAAGTAGAGTTGGATCCCCTTTTTTTATCTTAGCTCTGACAGCTCGAATAGAGGAAAAATTTATTAAGAATGCTCTAACCAAAGACATGCCCGGCCCTATCACGGACAACTTTCTAATAAGAAAAGCATACCATCTTGTGTTGGTCTTAGAATCATTCTGACGAAAACCTTCTGTGTCCTCTCTGCTGAAGAATTCTTCGTTTTCATACTTGAACTGTTGAGTCCACTGCATGTTAATGGCTCTACTCTTTTTGTAAGCGCGAAACCAGTCTAAAGGGGTAGTTCTCAAGGTTTTATCTCAGTCTTTGACAGCTTAAATTCAAAACGCTCTAATTAGCGCCCAATTTTTTATAAACTTAATCTGCACCCTTCCCTATAAGGATATATTCGCTTGGGAGCATCCTATCTATAGTAGAGTTACTTATAAACGACGCTTCGAACTCGCTATAATGAAAATCCTTATTACGCCTCTTGCCCACGTTTCTTTTGACCCATGCCCTGTCTTTCGTTCTTTCCCAAATTACAGGATTCCGATGAAGGTCCAAAACAAACTCTAAGCTTCGCTGAGAAATACCCAACCAGCTACAAAACTTATCGAGATAGTTCACAGGCTGGTTCTCGAACTTGGAAACTATGTTCTGAGCCGCATTGCGCGATATCCGACCATGACGAATTTCCCTTGCCATGTGATCGGTAACCTTGGTGTATCCGTGCTTTAGCTGTTTGGTATAATCATGTAACGCCATGTAGTTGTAACAATCCACAAAATCATAGCTGTCCAGCGTCCTATTAAAACTACAAGTTCGGTAATCATACTTCTCTATCATTTGCTCATGTTGCGCTTTAGGGTCCCACCTTATGAAGTTGCTCAGGTATATTCCGCGGACCCCAACACTATTTAACTCTGTATCGTCAGGATATCTGAGCTGCCATATATCCTTTTCGCTAAGCGTATCAAAAGCGGAGAGAAGATCGTCCGCCTCAAAACCCATAAGATCATGGTCTTTGCGGTAGCGCCTCGTCATCTCTACTTCATGGAGATGAGAGAACATTCCTACTTGCTCGGTCCCTTGATGACCGCCCCAAATGATTAACGGTATCTTCTTATCACACGCTACTTGAACAGGGAATACTGTCTGTCCCGCAATACAGTGCCAATATATACTGCCGAAATTCCGCAGAGTCGTTCGTGTAATTTTTTTGATCGAAATGGGATTTATTGTCTGCAAAAGGAGGTCACAATTAAATTTTTTTCGAAGATTCGCTAGATTGCGAACACCAAGCGGTGTGTTCCATTGTTTATTATAGCTAACTAGTAAAGGATTCAGGCCCAGTCTCTCCTTGACATTATGAACAACAAAATAGCTGTCCATTCCTCCTGATACTGGCACGATACAATCGTATTTTGACTGGCTAGATAACTTATAGTGGCTCACCAATTCCTCTAGTCGCTTCCAACGATCATTCCAATCTAAAGAGTCTTTTTCTTCATGAATGCGGCAACCACTACAAATATTTTCATCATCAAAGACAATACCGAGTGGATGATTGGCAGTGTACAAGCAGCGATCACATTCGTTTACGATATTTCGCAAAGTCATTATTTTTGATTTCCTCTGTAACTAGGGGCACGTAGGCGTTTGAGAGTTTCCTTTGGAAGCATTTCTTGAAAAGCATGCTCTCGGTAATTTAAAAAATTGCCGATGGCGCAAGCTGAAACATACTCCCTGCCAAACAATGATGACAATTGCTCGCTAGAACTGATGCCACCGAATAATATAACTGGACTTGATAGCTTCGGTGCAACGTTGAGCAACCTTTCATCGAACCCCTTAGGTCTCCCTTCATTAATTGCGTCGATCAAGACGACCTCAGAAATTAGACCGCTATTGAGGATTTCAAGAGTAATATTATCAATAGCTTTCTGACTTCTAGTGATATAGTCGAATCGTCGATGCTCGTCATCAGATAAGGCGACTGCCGGCAAACTCGCCATTATTGCTTGAGAGCCTATCGCTCTTGCTATGCTTGCAATCTTGGAAGGACACGTATACGTTAGGGTATCCAGCATTATTCTCTCAAACCCTAGCTTAACTATACTGCAAGCGTCCTCAGCATTTCGAATGCCACCTCCATATGAGATTGGGGTCGATAGACTCAGCTCTGCAACAGTCCCAAGCAGTGCTAGGTTAGGACCCAACTGATTTATGCTGCGGTCAATCGCTAAGACTGATATTTCATCAACCGACCAACGATCCAGATTCTCAAGCACACATCGCAGACTGCCAACAGGGAGGTATCTAGTAAAACCAAAACTCTGCACAACGCGGTCGTTTTTAACTAGCACCGTCGCTATGATGCGCTTCTTAAGCATTAAATATCCTTTTTACGATTTTTTCGATTAGAAGAACCCCTGCCCTCTGGCTCTTTTCCGGATGAAACTGAAACCCAACGACGTTGTCTCTAGCTATCCCGGCGACGATTTTACTATGGTGGTCTACATGGGCAATTTGATATTTCTCTTCGGTTTTGACCTCAAACGAGTGATTAAAATAGAAGTCACTGTCACTTAAACTTTCCAGTCCAAAACTAGTATTCGAAAAACGAACACTGTTCCAACCGATGTGCCAACGCGCCTGAGGTATTGGCTCCACATCCCCTGGAATCAAACTCAACCCTTTGGCATGACCAAATTCACTTGATCGCTCGACCAATAGCTGCATGCCCAAACATATACCCAGCAAAGGTTTTCCACTCGTAGCAAATCTTAAAATTTCTTCTGTGCATCCATCTTTATTAAGAGCATCGATCGCTTGATTGAATGCCCCCACGCCAGGAATCACCAAAGCGTCAACACTTGGAACTTCGTCTGAGTTCCTTATCACTTTTACTCTAAAGTTTAACTCCTTGAAAATGTTACCTACCGAGTCTATGTTGCCACTGTCATAGTCGATTACGCCGACTACGTATTTACTCAAATGCCTTCTCCAACTGAGAATTTGGGAGTAATCTTTCCTGATTCACTTATTTCGAACAGCCTTAGATCCACCATCGAATGCACTTTCGACCAAAAATATGCCTCTGATATATCTAAAAACTTACAGAATGATTGAATATACTTACGATCGCAAACACCGTCGTATTTTTGCACCATCGAAATTCCTTCACCCCGCGACATTCTACCTAACCTAATCTCTTCGTTAACATAATCTGATGCTCGACCAAATCCAAATTTATAGTACTTAATCATTTGGTTGACCATCACCCAATCGTCGTCAAGTGCGGTTACGCCCCAAGGATCTCCTGTTTTGTCAGGAGCTGATTCCCTAACATCAACTCCATCTAGGAGCGAATAAGACGCATTATTAACCAAGGACCAGTCGCCCAAAAACCATCCCAAATAAATAATCTGAATACCCGCGTCGTCGAAATGAACTCGAGGGGGGTACTGATATGGTATTAGGTCAAAATTATCAGGCCTTCTGTCTGTTATCCAGCTTAAGTCACCGCCCCCAAGAGTGTTCATATCTCTCAAGTTATTTCCATCATATCCAGTTGAGCCCAGGGTTTTCAAATCACCCAATTGCAACCCTGGATTTTCGCCCCAAAAAATTGTGGATATACCATATTCAATTGCTAGCTGCGGAACTGCACTAAACAAAGTAAGTTCGGTAGCCTTAGCGAAGTTACCATACAAATCAAAGCCAAGCTTCATCAGCTCCTTAAACGTCTCTGGCGCGGGATAGACAATCTGACAGTCAAAACCCAAAGAAATCATGTTAGAGACATTATGGACACCAAGATACGTTACCATGTCGGGAGGATAAGAGACCGAAACGAGTAACGGGTTAAGCTTTAATTTATCCCTAACGAATAATGCTTGCCGAAGGCTATCTTTTCCTCCGCTTACTCCGATTATACAATCCCACCCACAATTTTTCCGCTTGTTCGCTGCACGAGAAAGAGAGGCTAATTCCTCAGCAATATCCGCCCTTTCTAACCAGTCAACTAACGGTAGTTTCTCGAAATAACTGCAGGCTGGACATATATTACGCTCATCAAATTTGATATTTGGCCGTGTATCGGGTTGAAGACAATTAACGCAATACTTCATATAACTTTTCCATAGAGACACTCATACGATGTATATTTAAATCCGGCAACCTACATACGCCTGCATAATTAGGCAAACAAGTAAAGACAGGCTTTCCTGACAACATAGCTAAATATAGCGCGTATGATTCGATTCCAATTACCAAATCTGATTTAGCAACTTGCTTAATGAGACTGTCCGTATTGTTGATTTTGATGTCTATGCTTTTTTTATCGGCATTTCTTCCCCAAACGTCGTACTTATCAAGCGCCTCACTCGGATGTGGTCTGAGAGTAATATCGAGATGCAAGTCTAAGCCAGTTTTCTCAAGGCTCTCCATAAAAAATTTAAAGCACTCCTCCTCCCCGTTTCCTTTCACCAAGGGCCAATCGCCTCTCACAGGTTCAAGAATATAAAGAACATTTTTACTCCGTTTTTTATTATTCCGGCTCTGCGTTAGACTAGAAACGCGACGAACGAACATCTCGGCGTAGTCATTCGATTGAAGAGCGACCTTTATCGTTGGGAATTCGCTGACGGCAAGGTCGCGCGCAATTTCATCTGTAACCCATATTTCAGAGGGGAAAACAGTTTCATTGCCTCTAGTAAACCTTTCTCTATAGTTAACCCAATGATCAACCACAGAAATAGAGTGGATATTATTTTTGTGCGCAAACTTTAGAGCTTCATGTTCAAGGTCGCTCGACCAGCCCGAACCGGCTATTAACACGCGCTCATATCTCTCTTTGCGGAGGATCTCTTGCGGGTGCTTACAAATCTTAGAAAATATCTTTCTGGCCGGGCCGTCTAACAGGAATTCAGCATTGCTAACATCCAACCGTCCCGACTCAATCCAAGCTAAAATATGATTCGCCGCTCCTGCATCGTGAGCAACGATCACTAAAGGTTTATTGGTTAACAGCATACTTGTGAAAATTCGACCCTCGCTATTGCCTCTGACATCCTATTACTACTCCTACTATTAATATTGCTTTTTTTTCTTATTTACAATTTCTTAACAATAGCGGCCAATCAGAGCGAATGAGAATGTCTGCGAGACCTTCCTTCGTTTAACGCCAATAGTATCTAGCGTATTAGAACAACCGTTTGATGATAACAATTTTTATTCTCAATTCATAACTCTCTGCGAATAACGCTAGCAACCACTTCTTCCTTCCAGAGATAGCCCCCACAAACTTTATGTTCGATGGCTTGTTGAGAGTAAGCAAAATTTTCACAATTGCGAGTTTTCTTTTTGTAGCTATCAAAACCGCCGACTAAATATAGTGTGGATCAAAAAGAATGATCTAAGCCTTATCTCAAGCTGTTCGCTACATATTAGCTGTGCGATATTTAGTGACAATCCCAACCTTTAAATTACAGCCTACCATCCCATTCCCGATTAGAATTGAAAAAACCCAATTTGTATCGATTCACTGCTAACCTCTAGAAATTCCTAATTACAAGAATGTCCTAACATCTCTTTAATAAGATCCAGTCCTAATTTTTATATCTATTATTGTTATTTTGGCCTGCGGTATCCTTGAAACTTCCTAGCCACCTAAACTGCCGGCCTCATTTTAAATCGTCAAGATGCAGCCATACCTTTCTGAAGGCCTTGCCAATTAAACCGATATCCTCCAATTTCAGATCAAATACGCACATTCCGATACCGATGAACGATTCATCATTTAACATTTCAGCGTTTGGGCATATTCCCTTTTCGTAACTCACTTCTCTAGAACAATATTCCGATGTCCAAGGGAAACCCGCGTTGCCGAAAGCAATCTTCTTTTGATACATCGGTAGAAGGTGGATATTCTGATAACGTCTCATAACTGATAAACCTTCTGCTTCAAGGGCGTCACATATTTGATCTCTTGAAACTCCAAGCTTCTCAATATCTAAGACTATTGGATAAACGTAAAATGCATGATCACGATGTTCATCAACAAAAGGTAAAGCTAAGCCTATTAGCGGCCTTAACTCAGTAGACAATGCTTCAGCCAATTTCTGTCTATCTGAAACAATCGCTTTCAGCTTTTTTAACTGGGTAATCCCCATAGCGCATTCGATTTCGCCAAGCCGAAAATTGTGACCCACCATGTTAGAGATATCGGCAGTACCTATACCCTCTACTACCACTTCAGCATGATTACGGATTAGCTGCATTCTCCGCGCAAGTTCGTCATCGTTTGTAACCAATATTCCGCCCTCCCCTGTGTGGATATGTTTATGATAATTTAAGCTAAACCCACCAATATCCCCCAAAGTTCCGGCATATTTGTCTTTATACATAGCCCCAGGCGCTTGAGCTGTATCTGAGATGACCTTTAAATTGTATTTAGCGGCAAGTTCACGGATCTCATCCATGTCAGCAGACATGCCAAATATATCTACAGAAACTATAGCCCTAGTCCTCTCGCTTATGTTGCGCTCTATCGAGTCCAAATCTAGATTAAATGTTCTTGGATCGATATCGGCGAAAACAGGAATTCCATTCCAATGAAGAATTGCTGTAGCCGAGGCGCTCATTGTCCAAGGAGTTGTGATTACCTCGTCCCCCGGAGAGATTCCAATGGCTCCAACAGCTGCGACTAAACCAGAAGTCCAAGAATTAACGGTGATCGCATGTTGCACACCAAAAAATTCACAGCATTTAGCCTCGAACTCCCTGACTTTAGGCCCACCAAAAAAATCGGGATGCCAAGCACCCAAATATTGGGAGAGGACACCACTCTCAATGACACTTTTTGCAGCTTCAACTTCTTCAAGGCCGATGGGGTTGAAAGGCTTGAATTGTTCCGTGATCGTTTTTCTACCACCGAATAAAGCTAGGCTCTTTTCCTTCATGAATTTTTCCTTAGAAGCATCTTACTCATATCAATCGGCTATTGTTTGTTTAGTCGGTTATAGATGTCACAGCAAAGTTGCTGTGCCTGTAGCGCGTTTTCGCCACTGCTCTTTAAATTACCTCCTTCTTTTAAAGCGCTCCAGATATTATCCACGGCGTTCCTCATCGAATAGTTAAGCGTTCCTTCTCGAACACTATGCCGACCTAAAACTCTGTATTGTGAGAAATTTAAACTGTCTATAACCTCTCTATAAGACCAATTTAAACCGCCATCCAGCATGCAAACGATCCCCTTCTCAAACGTAAGAGATGCCTCGAAAATTGAGAAATTTTTTGCAGGAACGGCCCCAATAAGTGCGACTTGAACATCATCTCCCGACCTGAGCATCGCAGAAATTGTTGGGTCCCTATCATCATAGTCAATACTAGCCGCCCCCACGCTCATTAACTCTAAATCTCCCAGCAAAAACCTCATCAAATCCACCATGTGAGAACCATTATTCAGGATCCCTTTGTTGTAGCTGCAGCAGACGGACGTAACTCTTCCATAAATGCTCCCATCTATAGCCCTCTTCAACTCACGAGTGTAACTATCCCAACGCCTTATATAGTTAACCGCTAATAAAATCCCCAAATCTTCTAAGACACCCACAATTTTTTGTGATGATTCAATGCCACTCGTTAGTGGTTTTTCACAGAAGATTAAATCGGGCTCAAGCTCTATGGCATTCCACAAATCACTATAGTGCGCCTCAGTCGGAGTACAAATACAAACAATATCGAAATTCAACCCTGATGCCTTTGCTTCCTCAAAGGAGCAAAATCCGAAAGGTATGTCCCAATGCTCCATGAACTTTGACAGTTTTTCGGGATTTCTATCAACGCATGCAACCATTTCAAAACGATGGTCTGTAGAAAAAGCACCGGCATGAGTAAACGTACTCGAATGTGAATAATTCGAAGAATCATAGCCACCGGCTATCTGACCACACCCAACTACTATGACCGACAATTTTTCGATGGACTGCAAGCTGGAATCTCTTTTAATGCTTTTAATTATATTCAAAGCCGTAATTATTAAATAGATCTCTATCGCTTGTTACTTATGGATTAACTGCCGACTAACGCGACGGCCTTTTACCACATCTTCAAACACAGTTGATCCAATAACTTCTTCTAGATATTTTGGGGCCAGTCCATAACCGGGCCTGATACTTGCAACACAGTCAGCCGTAATAACAGAACCTGCGGCTAAATCTTTAACGAAGTATAAAGAGCGTCTAAACTTAATATTGCTAGACTCGCTAGACTTCAAACCGTAATTCACTTGCCCAAGAGCATCCCATGCAGTCCTAACATCTCGACATAAATCAGCCAGCCCTGAAGGTTCTAGCGAAAAGCTGTCATCCGCCCCGCCTCCATTTCGATCTAACGTTAGATGTTTTTCTATTACGCAAGCACCCAATGCCGCACTCGCAATGGATGTTATGTTATCCAGAGTATGATCAGACAAACCAACAGATACATCGAGACGAGTTCTCATATCCTCTAAAGTTCTCAAATTATAATTTTCTGCGGGCGCTGGATATCCACTTACACATAGAAGCACCACCAAATCTTCACAACCACCAGCCTTCGCCGCTTCTATCGCCTCAGAAATTTCATCGAAATCTGCCATACCTGTAGAAATTATCATTGGTTTTTTAGTCGCCGCTACATACTTTATTAGCGGTAAGTCAATCGCTTCGAATGAGGCAATTTTATAGGCCGGTGCGTTTAAACCCTCCAGAAGATCAACGGCGCTTTTGTCAAAAGGAGTGCTAAATATTGCAATACCTAACGATTCTGCATAATCGAATAACTGTTCATGCCAGTCCCATGGCGTATAGGCAGAGGAGTATAATTCATGCAAAGTTTGCCCTGCCCATAAACCATCATCAATCACAAAATCGGCGGTGTCACAATCTAGAGTTATGGTATCAGCCGTATAAGTCTGCAGTTTCACTGCATTGGCACCGGCTTTAGCAGCCTGACGAATAATTTCAAAAGCTTTTTCAATACTTCCGTTATGATTGGCCGACATCTCCGCGATTATATAAGGAGGGTGGCCTGAACCTATTTTTTGTCCTGATATTTCAATGATTTTCTTCGACATGCATTAACTCCTTCGTAAACACAGTGTTGGCTTTCAAATAACCCGAATTAACAAACATGTTTTCCGACCTAATATTATCCGCAAGAATCTCTGCCACCAAGACCTTGCATTCCGAGTGGTTCTTAGTAATCCAGTCCTCACATTCTCTTAAAAGAGCACCACCAAGACCGCGAACCCTCGAATTATCTGGAACTAGGTAAATTGAAATCATGCCGCGGTCGCCGCTAAAATCACATCGAACAACACCCACGGTAACGCCCGCTAACTCTCCAATCATCAAGGTTCTATGCCTGTCATTAAGTACAGATTCAAACCAAACTTCATGGTCTCTTTCGTCCACCAAAGCATTATTCTTCGAACTCGCCCTCACGACAGTGTCATTTCGCCAAGTATAGGTGCTTTTCATGTCCTTTTTAGTTGCTTGCCTTACCGTAATTTCAGACCCTATCATCAACCTCGAAACACGTGAAGCACCGAAGCTATCAACCAATCGAATGCTATTTTCCGCCATTATCTGCCGCAAATGGACATTGTGAATGAGCGTGCGAACATGGGCACTTAACCTGTCAATCAAGTCTTCACCGATTTCTTGGCTAAGTAAAACACCTTTTTTTGCACAGTTGACGACCTGTCTTTCTTGATTATGCGCCGTCGCTATGACGACGCCGGGCAGGCCTATGTAACAGCGCTCCCATATTGAAGTACCTCCAGCACCGATAAACAAGTCTGCCGACGCCATCAGGGCTGCCATTTTATTCGTCTGAACATAGCATGTGAAGTGATATTCACGACATTGATTTTTTATCCCAGCAATATCAGGATGATCTGCACCCACCACAACATTTACTTTACCCTCGAAATCAATACTACAGGCTAGCATTTCAATGACTTTTGAAGTGAGATTTAGCTTATCAATTCCACCAAAAAAAACCAAGATACTACCGACGGTTGTAGGGCAGATTACATTTTCCTTACGGTAGACTCGAAAACTCTCTCTTAAAAGAGCAAAGCGTGGCCCTATTAGCTTTATACATTTTTTGGGTAACTTGTTTGTATAAGCTCTGTCGGGATTGATGCATATATTTTGGTCTAACAGCACATCGCAGTCATGCACCCTATCTGCGAGATCATCGATTACCAATAGTTTGCTACCTGATAGGCGTTCACGTACGGCTGCCTCCCAGACTGTATCTAAAGAATAATTATCAACGACTATCCACCTCCAAAGCCTGTCACTGTTTACACTGACAAAATCATTAGCATCCTGCTCTTGAGTTACTCCTAGCCAATCCGCATGTCGCAACTTAAAATCGGCATCGTGAGTAAGTCTGGCAGGGAGAACTATCAAATCAAAATCCTGCCTAATCAGGTCTCTCAGATGCTCTGGGGAGTGGCGGCAAACAAATCGGATATAAAAACCATATTTTTTGAGTTCTAAAGCCAATGTTATACATCGCATGATGTGGCCAGTGCCCACATCTGAAGAGGCATCGACCCTGAAACAAATATTTCCACCGATCACTTTAGGACTGCCCGGATAGCAGTTGAGGCGCCATTAACTCGGCTCTTTCCCAATCATCGAGTGAGTCAATATCTTGAACTCGCCAGCTCGGAAGAATTAATGGGAATGAGTGAATATCGAAAATACGTAAGTTATCAACCCACGCACTTTTTTGCGCCATATAAAACATACCCGCGTCAAAAAAAGCGTTTGGTAAATCTTGGG
>Ga0129332_1409732_pt1 | contig 11334 bp, 10 predicted proteins | sample CPBNA2_8_FD_109912 | JGI IMG/M metagenome (GOLD analysis project Ga0129332, IMG submission 109912) | Freshwater to marine salinity gradient microbial communities from Chesapeake Bay, USA - CPBay_Spr_31_0.2_RNA2 (Metagenome Metatranscriptome) | ecosystem: Environmental > Aquatic > Marine >... | reverse complement strand
CTTCCTTACCAAGAGAAACACCATGAGCTTATTAAAACCCAGTTCAATGCACAGACCGGCAGATAGACGCTTTGCTCAGCCCTTGAAATCGTTCTGGGCGCTCCTTACCGCGCTCTTAGTAACCTGCGTGGCACCTTCAGTCTTAGCAGCTGGCAAGACCGTTATCCACGAAGAGCGCTCGTTGTATACAAGTATCTTAGTGCAGCAACAACGTGATTTGCTGTGCTTAAACTTCACCCTAAAAAGAGCCGACAGCAGCCAGAGCTGCATGGATGTAAAGAATCCACAACGCATGGTATTTGCCTATACGCGCATGGCCATGTCTGGACTTTTATTCAATCCAAATCCAAAGCATATTATGATTGTTGGCTTGGGCGGCGGCACCCTGCCTGTCGCACTCACAGAAATATTCCCTGAAGCCAAAATACAAACCGTAGAAATAGACCCAGCGGTGATCGGCGTGGCTAAGCGCTTTTTTAACTTTACGGAAACAGCGAACAACAAAATTATCCAACAAGATGCCCGAGTATTTGCTAAACGTGCCGCACTGCAAAAACAGCAATTCGATCTGATTATTTTGGACGCGTTCAACGGAGACTATATTCCCGAGCACCTGATGACCCAGGAATTTTTAACAGAAGTGCAAAACCTACTGACACCTGACGGCGTATTAGTGGCTAACACATTTGCATCCAGTGACCTGTATGCGCATGAGTCAAATACCTATAAAGAGGTATTCGGCAACTTCATCAACCTTAAAGGCCGCGACTCGGGTAACCGGATTGTGATCGTACCGCAGGGCGCACTCAACCCAGAACAAAGGACACCTATTTCGAAAGACTTGTTACTGGCCCAAGCAGACGCGCTAACCCCCGTATTGTCAACCTACGCGGTGCCGATAAAACGCCTAGCAAAAGATATTTTGAAAACGATAAATGCACCAACTGACTGGGACGAGAGCAAGCGCCCGCTCACGGATCAATACTCGCCAGCGAATCTATTAAGAAGCCAGTAGACGTTTCAGCAGCTTTTAGCCTCTGATCGGGAAAGAGCTGTGCTACTGACTGACACTCAATCACCCAATCAATAGCGGGTCGGCCTGCCGAAGCCGACTACGACCCCAGCTTTATTACAACTTTTATAACCTTGAAAAGTTTTAAAACTTAAGCGCCAGCTTTAGCCCAATACTCATCTTTAAGCAGTCGCTTATACAACTTTCCTGTTGGATGCCGTGGTAACTCATCTCTAAAGTCTATGCTTCGCGGACACTTAATGTGGGAAAGATACTCACGGCAGTAGTCCAGCAGTTCCACCTCCAACAGAGGACTGGCCAAGCTAGGGTCGGCCAACTGCACCACGCCCTTCACTTCCTCACCAAAGTCCGCGTTTGGCACACCAAACACAGCCACGTCCATCACCTTGTCATGGTTGATCAGAACATTCTCAGCCTCTTGAGGATAAATATTCACACCCCCAGAAATAATCATGAAATGCTTACGATCCGTCAGGTACAAGTATCCGTCGTCGTCTAAATAACCCACGTCGCCCAATGTGGACCAACCTTGAGCATGGCGCGAGTCAGCCGTTTTGTCATCGTCTTTATAATATTCAAATGTACCGCCGCCACTCATATAAATAGCGCCAGATTCTCCCGCAGGCACTTCTTCCCCATGCTCATCACAAATATGGATTTCACAGGTTAAAGGCTTACCTACTGAACCTTTATGTGCCAACCACTCTTCAGAGTTAAGCTGTACAAAACCGTTACCTTCAGTACCGGCATAGTATTCGTAAATCACCGGACCCCACCAATCAATCATCTTTTCCTTAATTGGAATCGGGCAAGGTGCCGCAGCATGAATGGCGCAGCGCAAGCTGCTCACGTCGTATTTTAGGCGCACCTCTTCCGGCAGCTTGAGCATGCGTACAAACATTGTTGGCACCCACTGACTGTGGGTAATGCGGTAATTTTCAATACACTCTAGGGCAAACTCCGCCTCAAAATGCGCCATCACAACCACTGTTGTGCCTGAGCGCAAACAACCCATAGTAAACGCCAGTGGGGCTGCATGGTATAAAGGCGCAGGCGACAAATAAATAGAGTCGTCATTGGCGCCATAGAGCACCCGCAGTAAATTTAAATCTACCTCTACACCATAATCCTGCTCAGGTAAGGGCCGTTTAACCCCTTTGGGATAACCCGTAGTGCCCGAAGAATAAAGCATTGGCGCGCCCTCGCTTTGATCAGCGATCTCCGTGGAGGGCATCCCCGCTAAAGCTTCTTCCCAAGACTCAAATCCATCCACCACACCGTCTAACATATAGCTTTTTTCTACGCAGGCCATCTTGTCTAACAATGGCTGTACAACCTCTTTGCGTTCTATCGAGGTGATAAACACTCTGGCTTCGCAGTTGTTAACAATGTACTCGACTTCCTGCTGTTGCAGACGCCAGCTGATGGCAGTGTAGTAAATGCCGGCGCGCTGGGCTGCCCAACAAATTTGAAAAAAGCGCGGATGATTTTCCAGCAAAATCGCTATGTGATCGCCTCGCTGCAACCCCAGAGAGCGCAGTAATTGAGCGCCCTGATTAGCTGCAGCCTCAAGCTCCGAATAAGTAACCGTCTCACCTGTCTCAGCCATAATGTAGGCAATCTTTTGCGGGTTTTCCGCTGCAATCTCTGCTGGACTCATAATTTCCCTCTCCCATGCGCGCGCGCTGTCTCAACAGGCGCGGATTAATCTTTTAACTCGTAAATTGCGAGCAAATTGGTATCTACTCGCAGCTCTGCCCAATCTCTCAGCGTTAACTCAACTCAAGGTTCAGCGAAGCCGAGTTCATACAATAACGTAAGCCAGTTGGCTGCGGGCCATCTGGAAACACATGACCCAAGTGCGCATCGCACTTGGCGCACAGCACCTCGATACGTCGCATGCCAAGCGTATTGTCCTCGCGATTAATTACCGAATCGCTTTCCAATGGCGCATAAAAAACTCGGCCAGCCACACCCTGCATCAAACTTAGTGCTGGAATCAAACAGCTCGCTGTCGCAGCATTTGCACATGTATTTGCCGTCGCGTTCTTCGTTCCAATAGACACCAGTGAACGGTCTTTCGGTACCGGCTCGACGAGTCACCTCAAATTCCTCAGCCGACAACATCTGGCGCCACTCTTCCTCGGTCTTGGTCACTTTGTCTTTATTTTCAATATCAGTCACAGGAATCTCCAAAATAATCCACTTTGTTAATGCTAAGCTAAAGCCATCGCCTTAGACTAGCCTACATCGGATACTTTTACCGACTGAGCTTAATAGGAAAGCACATGAGCCGCGTGATTACAGATCAAACAATCGACAGTAAACCATCTAGCAAACGCCCAATCATCAAGTCAGCCAAGCTTGAAGACGTTTGTTATGACATTCGCGGACCCATTTTAAAGGCAGCAGACAAGCTTGAAGCCGAAGGCAATAATGTCCTAAAACTGAATATTGGTAACCCCGCGCCTTGGGGCTTCAATGCGCCTGAAGAGATTCTACGCGACGTGGTGCGCAATATTCCTAATTCTCAAGGCTACTGCGACTCCAAGGGCTTATTTTCCGCCCGCAAAGCGGTTATGCAATATTGCCAACAAGTGCAGATCAAGGATGTGGATGTTGAAGACATTTATATCGGCAACGGCGTGTCAGAGCTGGTTGTTATGTCCATGCAGGCCATGGTCAATGACGGCGATGAAATATTGGTGCCTAGCCCAGACTTTCCTTTGTGGAGCGCGGCGGTAAACCTTTGCGGTGGCACACCAGTGCACTACCTATGCGACGAAGAAGATGAGTGGCAGCCAGATCTAGAAGATATTCGCAGCAAAATAACGCCAAATACACGTGGCATTGTGATCATCAACCCGAACAACCCCACCGGCGCAGTTTATCAACGCGAAATGCTGCTCAGCCTAGTAGAAATTGCACGCGCCAATGACTTGGTCGTATTCGCCGATGAGATCTATGACAAGATCCTTTATGACGAAGAAGAGTACGTTCCTCTGGCCTCGCTGGCAGATGATTTGTTGTTTCTTACCTTCAGCGGACTCTCAAAATCTTATCGGGTTGCCGGCTTTAGAACAGGCTGGATGGTGGTGAGTGGCGACAAAGGCCGAGCCAAGGACTATATCGACGGCTTGGATATTCTTGCCTCAATGCGCCTTTGCTCCAACGTGCCTACACAGCACGCAATCCAAACCGCCCTGGGCGGCTACCAAAGTATCAATGAACTCACGCAACCCGGCGGGCGTCTCTACGAGCAGAGAAATGTCGCGTGGCAGAGGCTCAATGAAATAGACGGCCTATCCTGCGTCAAACCCAAAGGCGCACTCTATCTTTTCCCGAAAATCGATACCGCCAAGTTCAATATCGTCGACGACGAAAAATTTGTTTTAGACTTTTTGTTGGCCAAAAAAGTCTTGCTGGTCCAAGGCACCGGATTTAATTGGAAGAAGCCAGATCATTTTAGAGTAGTGTTCTTGCCCCATGTGGAACATTTGCATGAAGCGCTGAACCGGTTGGAAGATTTCCTCGATACTTACCGCCAATAAACCAATAGGCCAGCATGCCGATAGAGTAAGACAAAAAGAAGCAAGTGCGCAAAAGCGTTGGCCGCTAGAGCCCAACTCAAGCGACTGAGTTAAGCGCGCTAACTGCTTGGAGAAAAGTCTCGTGCAACACGATAAAGCAAAAACTCATCGTAGCCAGTGAGTATGGGATAGACCCGGGATAATTCTTGGTCAAGCTCAGCGTCCCCGGTATCTACTAACAAGGCCCGGCTGTCCAAGCTGGCAAGTTTAGTCCGCGACCCTACTATTGTGATGTCGTCTGGGCCACTTAACTGTCGAATGAGCTCGGCGGTAATTTGCTGATTACCACGACCGAACAAAAATCCCTGATTGCGCGTAAAGCTCATAATCAAATGCAGCCGCTGGGTCTGGCTCAACGCCAACAAGTCCGCTGCAGTCTGGTCCAATAAAATATCGCCTCCTGGCAGCAGTACATCACAGCCGAGTAATGTGCCCTCAATGCCAAATGCTTGTTTGATAGACAAACAAGTGCTACCCGGGCCAAATATATAGGCTCGCTCTTGATCAGCACCAAATTCATCCAACATGTAATTAGTGATCTCAGCCACCACAAGGGACTCATCCTCCATGCCCCCAATTTTCATCTGCTGCAAAAAGCCAGAAGATTCAGGCACCCAGAGATCGCCAAAGTGTTGAGTGCCTACTGCTCGCGGTGCCTGCAAAGAATCTTCGTCCTTGGATTTATTGATCGGCACGTAATCACGCACTTCACGCGCCATGCGCCCAACCAAACCGCCCACCGCAAGCGCTGCCACCACTTCAGCGGCAGCCCTAGGGCTAATCGCAAACACACCGCTGTGCATTTTTACACCGCAGGGTAAGCCCAAAACAGTCGTCTGGGCGTTAACCCCAAGCAGCACATCGCGCGCAGTACCATCACCTCCTGCGAAAATCAGTAAATCAATGCCTTCAGCGCTGAGTGTGCTTGCAGCAACTTGGCTGTCGTGACCTGAACTGGGCCCCTCACTGCGTCCGAGTACCTGAGCATTAAGACCCGCCAGGGCAAGCGCAGCCGCGCCCATTTCCTCTGCCCAGGTAAACCATTGAATCTGTTCGCTCTGAGAGCCCAGCAAAGTGTTCAATTGCTGTAAAAATACCTGGGTACGCTTAGCCGCTTGAGGTGTCCCCGAGCGCTGCTTCGCCAACGCTTGCAGCTCAATGCCGTCACTGCCTTTCAGCCCAACAGCGCCGCCTATTCCGGCCAACGGATTGAGTAACAAACCTATTCGTAATGAGGCATGTGTCACAGGTTAAGTGCTCACAACTTTTTCCACCTGCTCGGCGATGGCAAGCGATGCAGTTAACCCCGGGGACTCTATGCCCAGCAGATTAATGCGCCCGGAAACGCCATGCTGAGCCGGTGTATGAAGCAGAAAATCTGCTGCGGCAATACCGGGGCCAGATATTTTGGGGCGAATGCCGGTGTAACTAGGGTGCAGCCGTTCAGGATCCAAATTTGGAAAGTAGGCCTGAATAGCGGCTACAAAATCCTGCTTGTGAGATTCGTCAAAACTATAATCCACGCCATCAATCCAGCGCACATCCGGGCCAAATTTCACTTGCCCAGCGAGGTCTAAAGTCACATGTACACCCAACCCGCCTGCCTCCGCCGTGGGATAAACCAGTCGCGAGAAGGGCTGTGCACCGGAATAGGAGTAATAGTGGCCTTTGGCATAATAAGCATCTGGACCGCCCGGCGTATCATTACTCAGCCCCGGCGCCCACAGGCCAGCGCAATTGATTACCCATTGTCCAGCAATGTCTAACTCAGCGGTGCGCACAATGCTCTTTTGCCCCTGAAGGCGTCGGCTCGACTCAATACTCAGTACTTTGGTGTTAAGCGCAACCATACCGCCGTGTTTTTCAACAATGCCCTGCAGGCTCAACATGTAGGCATGCGAATCCACTATGCCAGTTGACGGCGACACCACGCCCCCAACCCCCACCACCTCAGGTTCTAGCTCACTCAGTTCTGCCTGAGAAATCCAATAAAGGTCATTAACGCCGTTACGCTGAGCTTGATCTTGGTAGCCAGCCACTGTCTCGCGTTGAGATTCATGTGCGGCCACTATGACTTTGCCGCACTGCTTGTGCGGCACCGCAAACTGTTGGCAGTGCGCGTAGAGCATTTCGCGGCCACGCACACAAAGCGCGGCTTTAAGGCTATTTTCTGGATAGTAAATTCCTGCATGGATCACTTCTGAATTGCGCGAACTCGTTTCGCTGCCAATCAAATCGTGCTGCTCAAGCACAATGACTTCGCGACCGGCAGCTGCAAGCCGAGCGGCCACCGCAAGCCCCACTGCCCCTGCGCCAATAACAATGCAATCCACACTATCCATGAATCCGGTTAACCTCTTTAAGCTCAGTTAACGCTTGGCAGAACGTCAACGCACGCCCGCCTGCCTGCGTATTTAACCATTCATCAGTTTTGACTCTGTATTGCGCAATAGCGCCGGCAAATGCAGCCACATCAACGGTCAAGTTATCTGCACTGGGGTTGAAGATCACATTCGCCGCTTGCGCAAAAACAGATTCTAAGGCCTGGGTGCGCAGTTCTGCGGCAAAAAACAGAGCCTGCTGCGCATCACTGCGCGGGGCGGCTATGTAGGTGTAGGCGAAGTCAGGTTGCTTACGTCGCTGCTCACCAGCTATGCACCAATGCGCAGCTTCATGCAAAGCCGACGCTGGAAAATCTTCGCGGAAAATAAGCTCAGCAGGCTTATCCAAGTTTGCAGGCAGATATAGCGGTTCATCCGCTCCGCCGCGCATCTCAACTGCGTAAGTTTGGGCAAAGCACTGGTTAAACACCGCGACAATGTCAGCGGCACTGGGCTCGTTTACAGCAACCAGTTTGGCGGTAGCCACTTCACTCATAAGCATGGAACCAATAATAGACACAATGAAAGAGGGTTACGCACCCTAAGCGGCCTTCTTCTGAATCCAGTAGCACAAGACAACCTGTCCAGCTGCATCTAGAGTTTGCTCAATCGTCAGCAGTGAATGTCCCATGAACTGGCAAAAATGCTGAAAGTCCCGTTCGGTAGTTGGATCGGTGGCGATCACACGTAACACTGCACCGCCCGCCAATTTGCGCACCGCATTGCGCACTAACATCAGCGGCTCTGGGCATACTAAACCCGTTGTATCTAACGCCTCGTCAAAATCCAAAATACCTCCAGTGAGCGTAAAAGTAGGGTAAGAAGTGCCAAAACCAGCGCAGTTCCGATGACCGTCCATGGTATGCGAGATACCGTTCAAATTACAGTAAGGTCAATAATTGTATAGTTTGCGCCACCTGTCCTATCGGCCCTTGACAGCCCCTATAGGCCGACACACACTCGGCTGAACATTTTAAGTAGACAGTAGAAAAAGTTGAACTTGACCCGCGATTCACACTCCTTTTTGACAAGGTTTTTAGCGGTTTTTATGTAGGTTTTTGAGTGCAAAAATAGATGTGGTCAAGTTGTTAATACTGCCAGTAAAAAAGTGGCCGCAGCAGTGATTGTAAGAGTGATAGCCCCGGTGAAAGCACCAGTAATAGCACCAGTGATAACAATAAGAGGACTTTACGGCGTCAGACAAACAAGACTCTCTAAATGGCTAATACAAATTGAGAACAAAAATGTCGAATTTCGGTAGAACGAAAGATCACGAAAAAATCTATAAGCCCGTCAAAAACCAGGCCCAGCATGGACTTTTAGCCTACGCCGTCAATGCTCAGTTATCTCTGCGAGCGCTCGGCAACTTGGCTCTTGTTGCCTTATGTTCAGCATCGTTTAGCGCGCAGGCTGCCCCAGCCACATTAGAGCTAAGAGACCCTTACCCATTTATAGAAGCACAAATCAGTCAAGCTGAAATCAATGAGGCAACCATCGCCCTTGAGCAAATTATTCTTGATATCGAGGATAGCCGTAGCCGCTACGCGCCCGAACTTATTCAACCTCTGAGCATTCTTGGCAAGGCGCAAATGGCGACTGGAGATTATATGCAAGCAGTTGAAACCTTTGACCGCGCCATTCACCTAACACGGATAAATTCGGGACTATTTGCGCCCGAACAGGTGCCACTCGTTTACCTGCAAGCTGACGCCTACGTCGCTATGAGCGACTTGCGCAACGCCCAACAGCGCGAAGAATATGCCTTCCAAGTGCTTTCAAATCGCACAACTAGTAGAGAATTGCTTGCGGGCATGCAGCGATTGGGTGATTTTTACCTTGACACATACAATTTCTTGGCTGCACGCACCTTATTTAGACAGGGCTACGAGGTTCTAGAAAATAATGGCTTCGGTAATTCTGACTCAGCGATTCCTTTTCTCAAAGGCACCGCAAGCTCTTATAGAATGGAGCGTTTCCCGCCATTGTACTCGCAAGAACGCCGTGCCGATGAACTGGGGCGCAAACCCGAAAACACCCGCAATCTAGAATACAGTACCGAATATCTGACTATTAACAACTTCCCTGCAGGCGAACGCGCGTTGCAACATATTGTCAAAATCCGCCAAAGCGCTTCAAGTTTTAGGGACGAAAACCCGGATCCGAAGGTTGTCCAAAGTGATCAAGCACTGGTTAACCAAGCACTACTAGACTTAGCGGATTGGCATCTTCTCTTTAGCAACCAAAAGAAAGCTCACACTTTGTATTCGGAAATTCACCGACAGCAAGCCCAGTTCCCCACAGAACTGAAAATCGACATAGATAACCCACAATTGTTGTATTTACCGGCACCACAAAATCTCAAGCCTCCACCTGTCCCCGATCGCCTTCCTATGGAAACCGGCAGCATCACGTTAGAATTCTCTATCCACAAAAATGGCCGGATTCGCGGCTTAGAAACCATCGCCTTTGAACCAAATGACGCAATAGAATTCCATGCACGACGCAGCATGCGGCAAGCAATCTACAGACCAGCAATGGTTGAGGGTGAGGCCACCGTAACCCCAGCGCATAGATATGTTCACACCTACCGCTACTTTCCTAGTCGCAAAGCGCGCGCCAAAGAGCAGGAAGCGCTTGAACAACAAACAGGCCCAGAGACAGAACCTGCGCCAGTACCAGACCTAGACCTAGACCTAGACCTAGAACAAGAACAACAAGCAGATCAGCCAGCAAATGACGAAAACGACAAACAGACAAATGCCGAAAATTTCAGAGGCACAATCATCGAGTCAGCGAATGCCAACAACGCCTAAAAACGAAGCAGAAAAAGGTAAGTCACAGATGCTACAGCCGCTCTTTAGCAAAGTCCGAGCACATACACGCCGCTTAGGGCTGGTCATTGCCTGCCTAGGATTTGTTCAGGCCTGCGCGCCCATTACTCAGCTACCCCAGAACTTGCCCAGACCCAATACGCCGTCGCAACAAAGTCCTTCAAGCCCGTCATCAGGCTTGCCAACACCGCCCTCGCCTTCTGGCCCACCCTCGTCGCCGTCCCCCCAGGGGTTACCGCCCCCCCCTGGGCTACCTTCACCACCGGGCTTACCATCGCCTCCAGGACTGCCATCACCTCCCGGAGAACCTGGATCCCAAGGGGAACCCTCGAGTAACCCGCAACCGCCAGGCAGCGAATCCTCAGAAGATGACACCTCAGGCCCCGGCGGAGAACCGGGCTGGTTAGAAGACCTAGAAGGTGGGCCAGCAGATGACTGGCAAACAAGTAACGAAGACAGCAATGGCGGTGCCGGCGGCGGTGAAAATACCGCCAGTGGCGATTCACCCGCGGATGGCTCTGGCAGCAGCAACTCTGCCGCTGAAGAGGCACTCAAAGGTGCATTAGAAGATTTCGACGGCGAAATTCTCGCTGAACGCGGCGCATTGAAAAAATCCGCAGACAATACGCCGACGCCCACTGGTGCCAGCGGACCGGGCTTACCGCAGGGCAATAACCAAAGTGGCGCAGAGAGTAGCGACGCAAATACAGAGTCTCCCAGCCAACAGCCAAGAGCGCGCATTCCAAATCGCCCACCGCCGCCGCGCAGGGGCAACGAATCTCTACCCGCAGATATACCCGACGCCAAAGATGACGACATTATTGCCAGACAACTGCGCGAAGCGGCGCTGCAGGAGAGCGACCCAGAACTGAAAGAAAAACTCTGGGCAGAATATCAACGGTATAAAAAAGGTTAGCTAACGCTCGCTTTTCGCAATTGTAACTAATGAATGACTTGAGGAATGGATATCCGTCAGCAACATAGCGCAAATGCCAACCATGTAACGCTCGCTTCTCTCCCCAGTAGATTAGCGACCTTGCTGCTGTGGGGAATTATTGGCCTGCTCCTATACGGTTGCGGCACCCAAGTTGTCCGCGAAGTTGACAACACGCCCCCTGAGCAAATTGCATTTGAGCAAAGTGAGCGTCAGCTCTTAGACATTGGCATTGCCGTATTCGACCCCAATGTGCCAGAAGATTACGACGAGCGTGTAGAACAAATTATTTTGCCAGAAATCAGGCAAGCCGAAGCTCAGTACATGCCCTACATCACTAAAAATCTACTTCAGTCAACGGGCAACTGGGGTGCAGTCAGAGTGGTCCCCCGCCCCAGCGACGCCGTAGACCTAACAGTTTCAGGAAAAATCATTGCCTCCACCGGCGAAGAACTGATTTTGTCCCTAACCGTAAAAGACTCCACGGGCAAAGAATGGTTTACCAACGAATACACAACCCTCGCCAGCAAATACGGGTATGAGGCCAGTACCGCGCGTGACCGAG
>Ga0129332_1329358_pt1 | contig 11476 bp, 10 predicted proteins | sample CPBNA2_8_FD_109912 | JGI IMG/M metagenome (GOLD analysis project Ga0129332, IMG submission 109912) | Freshwater to marine salinity gradient microbial communities from Chesapeake Bay, USA - CPBay_Spr_31_0.2_RNA2 (Metagenome Metatranscriptome) | ecosystem: Environmental > Aquatic > Marine >... | reverse complement strand
CCTATACTTACTATTACTAACTTATTGTTATCATTTTCATCCCGATATAAAATTTCATCCCAAGGTTGCCAGTTTACGGGATTTTCGGCATGTTGAAGTAGATAAGAACTTGTCTCTGAAGCTAAATTGTTTTGTTTAAGAAGAGATTTTTTGGTGGTTGTACAAGAAATTGTTAAGATAAAAAAGCAACAAGCATAGAGTTTATGAAATGGGCGCCAGCCTTTATTTTCAAATTTCGTATTGGAATATTCTTTCATTAAAAAGGTTTAATTAGATTAAAAATTTAGTTGAAATGCTATTTTATTTAATTAACTATTTTGTGTCCAAAAACGATTATCTCTGAATAAAATCAGATGGATTTTCACCATATAACTTCTTGAAAGCCGTTGTGAAATAAGATTTAGGTTCTATACCAACCATATAGATAGCCTCTTTTACGCTGCTTACTTCGCTAGGACAAAGAAACTCCAATAATTAATAAAAATACCATTTTTCACCAGCGTATCTCCATAAATTTATTTTGAAGGGGTGGGGTTCTAATTACCTACTTTTGATGGGGGTTAAAACCAGTCATACCTTTATATAGATTTTTTTCTTATGTAACCACCACCCAGCAGCCCAACATATAAACATAAAAACCAATGCAAAAAAGAATGCACCGTAATACTGGCCAATCCAACTGAAGCCTATTTCATAGATATAGGTATAGAGTGATTGATCTCCAATTACTCTGATGAAATTCATTCCAATCGCCAGATATTCAGACAAAAGATATATGAAAAGAGAGTTCTTTCCAAAAACTTCAAAGAAGTGATAATTGACTGGCTTTTGAATTAGATCAATACTATAAATCAGTACGGAAAGCAGGATTATATCCAGTCCAGTTGTAAGAATAACAAAAGAACTGGTCCACAACTTTTTATTTACTGGAAAACCTAAATCCCATATATATCCTAGCACTAACATGCCAACGCCTACCAGCAACATTTTAGATAGTTTCTCAAAATTCACACCCCCATCAATCACATACTTACCTACCAGATAACCTCCAATGACGTTAACTATAGATGGAAGAGTACTCAATAGTCCTTCTGGATCGAAAGGAATACCATCACCTTTATGCAGATGACTATCTCCCAAGAAAAATCTGTCAACAATTCTAGCAAAATTACCTTCCAGGCTGTAATCTCCGAACGAATACATTACTGCCCAGTAAGCGACCAGAATAACCCCAGACCCTATTATCAATTGGCGAATACTTAAAAAGTAAATCATGACCGCTCCTGCAAAGTAACATAGAGCAATTCTCTGTAATACACCCAAAATTCGCGTGTCACTAAACGGCACAAAAGTTAAGTTTCCTGACTCAGTCCAAGTCATAAAAGGTATCCAATACATGGTATAGCCTAATATGAAGATAAGAACAGTCCGCTTAGTGATTTTCAGAAATACGTCTGAAAAAGTCTTATCACCCCAACCTGTTTTCACGAAAGCAAAGGCATTTCCTACTGCAAATAGAAAAGAAGGAAAAACCAAATCTGTTGGAGTAAATCCATGCCAATTGGCGTGTAGTAGTGGACCAAAGGTAAAACTCCAGTCTCCTGAAGTATTTACGATTATCATCAAACAGATGGTGATTCCACGAAAAACGTCGAGTGCTTTAAATCTTTTCATAATGTACAGTATTTCATTTGTTTCTATCTATTGTTTTAAATGACTCGACGTAACTTTATCGAAATAGTTTTGCCGTATGATCAAATTTATGTGTATGTTTCAACTAGGTCTAATGCAATAAAGGTACTGGGGATTTTTCCATAGCAGGTCCAGAAAAAAACAGTTGCAGTTCTTCCCCTAAAAAATCTTCAAAATAATCTATTTGAATTGGGTGCATTCCTTTTTTTAGGGCCTTCAAACCTTTCTTGGTGCTTGCAGAATGGGATCCATCATGATCTACTACCAATTCTCTATCCAAATACAATTTACTGCCATCATCGGATCTTAGATAAAAGGTATAAACACCGTCCGCCGGCACTTTTATATAGCCTTTATATTGAATGGCATAATGGTCGAGCCTCTCCCCAATCTTGTCAGGGTCGAGTTCAAGGACAGTACCAGACTTGATTGGGGAAAGAATAGTAAAATCCGGAACCGCTGTAAAATTACCCTCGTAATACGCATAGGTTAGTCCCTCTTTTGGTCTTCTAACTTTTACAGCTTTGCTCGGCCTTACCTTTTCATATTTTCTATTAAAAAAAGCACTTTGAAAACCATCCTTATCTTGAAGAAAAGCCTTCACATTGGTCGTGGCTGACAAAGTTAAAGTTTCAGTCATTTGTGTAGTACTCTGCCAAGTGGAATCGCCATCTGTGGAATACTTTACCAAAAGGCCGTCGTAGGGGTGCTCAATACTTACTTGTAGATTCTTTAGAAAAATACTTTCCCCTTGCAAAACAGCCCTCGTGACCGAAGGCTTCATTTCAATAATTTCTGTCCCTTTAAGTCTAAAGTCCGGATCCATAAAAGTGACATCGTAGCCCATTTCCCATTCGAGCTCCAAAGGATTCCATGTTGATTCATCCATATCCACTATCGGGCTTGTACGAATTGCCAACTGTTGACTACTTTTTGCAGGAATACTAATCTGAAAGCGCGAAACATCGGTTTTAAGATGGTGATTGTGATACAGTTGCCCTTTAAAATACATTATACTATCTGAATCATTGTTCAAAACCATCAAGACTTTTCTGTCCTTTCCCTTTGCCATCACCAAGGTCTTGAAATTAGAGGCATCTATCAATGAACTTGTCATTTCATGTGTGATTTCATTACTAACATCATGGTCGATAATTCCAGATAGGCTAATATTTGCCAATTTGGGGCCATCATCTGTCATGGTTACCCAGCCTATATGATCGAATTCCCCGAATTTGGGACCCCTTAGTTTACTACCACCCCCGGTTGAGGCAAGTACATAATGGTTTTGATTGTTCCTGACCTGATGTAAGTAGCGATGCGTATGGCCTGCAAACATGGTATATTTTCGACCAGCGAGCAGTTCTTCCACTTGATCAAAACCGTTTAGCTCCCCATATACCCATAGCGGATGGTGCATAAATACCATGGTCCATCTAACATCGGTATTTTGCGCAATAGTTTCCTTTAAAAACTCGATTTGATCTTCACTTATCAGAACACCGTCCCCATCGTTGGTGTTCATGACCAAAAAAAGTACACCTTTGTATATAAAATAATAATAATCCTTCCCAAAACGTTCTTTCCACTGCTTGGACATAGTGGTGTTTGAATAATCGTGATTACCCGCAACATAAAAAAACCTTGAAGACAATGGGTTTAGAATTTTATGAAACTCATCCCATTGTTCATTGATCAAAGAATCGTTCTTGGTATACCCTTCAATAAGATCACCCACGCTCATCACGAATTCAGGATATAATTGGTTGATTTTTTCAACTCCTTTTCCAAAGACGCCCTCACGATGTCCTCCCGTACGGTCGCTTACAATGGCGAATTGAAAATTCTCCGGTTTATTGTGAAACGGTTTGTTCGTCCACGGTTTTTCCGCATTTTCCAAAGTATGTGAAAATGCAGGGGAATCTTCCTGTCCATAAAAAAAAGTGCTACCCACCAACGTTATAAAAAGAAAAGTAAAGGTTTTTTTTATACTGGTCATAATCAATAATTTATCTTTAAAGGTACTCCACCCCATTCGTCTAACCTGATCAAAGGAATTAAATCACTATGATATAAATCCTTTTCATCCACTAGCTTGGTGTAAGTTATCCTTGGTGTATCCCCTTTAGCCATGCATAGCAAAAAATTAAGTTTACGATTAATCTCTTCAATGATCAAATCTGAGGCAAATCTTCCGATTTCGTTATTATCATGTACAACCTTTATATTCATATAAGTAACAATTTTAATATTCCACAATCTGAATACTTTCATTATTTCTGCTAAAAACAAGCCGTTTTCTGTCAAAGTTTGAGGTGTTTTATCATTCTTGCATTCTTCACTTCCCAATTAGCCAAAAGACCATTAATATCAGAAAAATGAGATGAAATTCTACATTTCCATTTAATAATACGCCAAAGCGGATCCATTTTAAGACATTTTATGCGTTAGAAAAAAAATTAAAATCATCAAACCCTCTTTTCAATAAGTAAAATTAATATATGAATTACTTTAATGTGTATTTCCTGGATACGATCGGCAAAACCATGGTGTGGCACATTGATCACTATATCTCCGATTTCTGCCATTCTTCCCCCTCCTTTACCTGTAAGTACTATGGTTTTCATACCATTTTTTTTAGCAGTACTTATAGCTTCTATTACATTTTTAGAATTGCCACTGGAGCTAATTGCTAACAGTACATCGCCTTTTTTACCCAATGCCTCTACATACCTAGAAAACACCTGATCATATCCAAAATCGTTTGAAACACAGGAAAGGTGACTCGAATCGGAGATTGCCAAAGCAGGTATGGGTTTTCTATTCTCCCGGTACCTTCCGGTCAATTCTTCGGCAAAATGCATGGCATCACACATGGAGCCTCCGTTGCCACAGCTAATGATCTTTCCGCCATTGTGAATTGCATCAACGATGAGGTTTGCGGCATTTTCTATACTTACTGTGCAGTCCGGCTGATTCATGAAATCATTGAGTGCATCACGCGCCTGTGTCAACTCTTTGAGTATTATATCTTTATTTCCCATGCTATTATACTTTTTCATTTTCTCCCAAAAGGGCCGCCCCAAAAACTCCGGCAGAGTCTCCTAGCAAATTTTCAACTATATTTACAATCGGGTCGTTTTTAAACACATGCTTTTTCACCCGCTCGATACCGATGGTGTAAAGCTCGTCGATATTGGAAAGCCCTCCTCCCAATACAATTTTATCCGGATCAATTATATTTATAAGATTAGCCATCACGATCCCATAATTCTCAAAAAAATCATTCATGATTTCACCTGCATCCGCATCACCATCTCTGTATGCAGCTATTATATTTCTGAGGTCCTTCGTCACTCCGGTTTTATCTAGATACCTTTCCTGCACTCCACTTCCGGAAATATATCGCTCTGTACAACCTTTTTTTTTACAAAAACAATCCACTCCGTTGGGATGTAAAGTGGCATGCCCTATCTCACCACCAAGGTACTGTGATCCTCGGATGACAGATCCATCAATTACTAGCCCTCCCCCACAGCCGGTTCCCATAATGACTCCAAACACGAGCTTTTCTCCTTTTCCCGAACCCATCACAGCCTCTGCAATGGCAAAACAATTTGCATCGTTTTCTATATTGGGTCGTACGCCTACAAAACGCTCAAAATCATTCGAAAATGGTTTATCATTTAGGCAAAGTAAGCTGGAGTTTTTCAAAAGTCCCTCTTTGTTAGTATGACCCGGTGTTCCTATTCCAATTCTATGGAGTTGTTGCTTATTTTCCGCAAGGAGGCCATGGTATAACCCAACTAAGTTTTTCATTATATGATCGTAACCAAATTCTTGCTCTGTGGGAATTCTTTTCCGCACAACGGTGTTGTTATGATCGTCCAACACAATGCCCTCTATCTTAGTACCTCCAAGGTCTATTCCTATTTTAAGCATATTTTATTAATTGGTTCATTTTATATTTGATTTTGTTTCAACAAAAGCCATCCTACTGCACATAGATTAAGCAAAACAATTAAACTATGAATACTCGAAAGCTCAGCTGCCAATCCCTGAAGAAGCGGAACAACTGCCGCTCCTAGTAGAGTCATAATCAATACAGACGACCCCTGACTTCTATCTTTTCCCACTCTTAAATCGCAAAAGTTCCAATTCAGCACACCTTCAATCATATGTATTCTACCTCTATTCATTAACAATATTTTCATTAATGTACCTATTCCGCACAACTTTGGCGGTTTGGTGCTCGCCGGAATGATGCCATCCAGGAGGCATAAAAATGTATTTGATTTTATTTATGAATCCTGGTGCATTGGCAACATCTTTAACCAGTGCTACTATTTCGCCAAAATATACGTCCATGAAACTACTGGAATCCATTTCTCTCGTGATCCCATATTCTACTGGTACGCCATGGTCTTCCTCTTGATACGTTTTGAAAACTTTATCCCAGATATTTAACAGATTACAGAAATTGGTGTCCATATACAGAGGGTTTCGGGCATGATGCACCCTGTGATGCGAAGGTGTCAATATTATTTTATTCAAAAAACCAAGTCTTCCGTCCTTCATAAGATTTTCGCCTACATGGATAAAAGCACCCCATGTACCATCAATAATCATAATAACAAAGAGCATTTCAGGTTGAACTCCAAGAAGTATACAAACTGTGGTTCGAATAATATCGGCATAAGGGCCTTCCAAAAAGAAGTGGGCATGATTTACCATCAAATTCATATCTTCTGGTGCATGATGAATCGAGTGCAAGCACCAAAACAATCTTACCTTATGGCCCCAATAATGGTGTAGAAAATGCCCTAGTTCCCAGACGATATATCCATATATCAACCCATACCATGTCATACTGGTTTGAAAAGGAGCAATCGGTTGTAACCAGCCGATGATATAGGCAATCATCCCAATCGCAATAAACCTTCCAAGGAACCTATTGAAAATATAGATTAGAAAATTGACCTTATATACTTTGGTTTGGGGATTTTTGTAGACGAATCCCAATATTATTTCCAACAGCAATAAAAAAGGAATTATTGGGTAAACCAACGATTCAATTCCAGAAAAGGTGCGAAATAAGCTGTAATCACCAGATTTCAGAATTTCCCAGGCTTCTGAAATGCCTAAAAAACTCATTATTTCATTATATAAAATTTCCATTATTCTCTATTTATTTAAATTTGTATTTAAAGTGATTTTATTGATTTTGTGTCCATAAAAGCCATAATACAGCACATAGATATAGCAAAACAATGGAATTATAAAAGACATATGAATACCCAAAAGGTCAGCCGCCAAGCCCTGTAAAAGAGGAACGACTGCCGCTCCAAGTATGGCCATAATCAAAACAGACGATCCCTGACTTGTATATTTTCCCAATCCCTTAATAGCCAAAGTGAAAATATTGGACCACATAATCGAATTGAACAAACCGATACTTAAGATCGCCCACATTGCCACCTCTCCCTGAGCCAAAAGTGCAATTAGAATCAAGAAAATGACTATAGCAGCAAACAATCCTAATGTTCTGTTGGGCTTGTACCCTCCAGCGATGAACGCTACCAAATTAAACAAGACCAGTCCAAGCCATATTAGCGATATTCTTTCTCCAATCAAAAAGTAAACGGTAACAAATGACAGTACAACCACTGCTCCAAAAGCAGCGCTCCGTATGGTATTACTTTTCATATTTGATAGCGCTATCGCTCCAAAAAAACGACCAACCATCAATCCTCCCCAATAAAATGACAGAAACACACTCGCCTCTTTTTCACTAAACCCTGCAATATTCTCCAGATTGAGAAAACGAATCAATGTACTGCCAATCGTCACTTCGCCTCCTACATACATAAAAATACAGATAGCGCCTAAAACCAGATGACGGTACTTAATAGCACCCAATCCTTTTACCACACTGGTATTTTCTGTTAACTTCGGCAGCTTGGCAAAAACAAAAAAAATAGCCAATATTCCAAGTATTGCCGCCAGCGTCAAGTAGGGCATTTGTACCGATTTGACATCTACATTTAACATATCACTGACTGGAGAAAAAATAAAATAAGCACCAATCAAAGGCCCAACAGTTGTACCAAAAGAATTTACGGCTTGTGTCAGGTTCAACCGCCCAGCTGCATTTTTGGGTTTTCCTAAAAGAGCAACATAAGGGTTCGCAGCTATTTGTAGCAATGTCATGCCAGAAGCTAGAATGAATAATGCCGAAAGAAATAAAGAATACAATTTAAATTCGGCAGCCGGATAAAATAAGAGACAGCCAAAAGCCATGATCAACAGACCTAAAATTATACCTTTTTTATAACCTATTTTTGAAATCAGATCACCATGACGGATCGAAGAGAAGAAATAGATCACAGAAATAATAAAGTATGCTCCGAAAAAGCAGAATTGTATAAGCATTGCCTGTAAGTGCGACAACTGAAACACATTTTGAAAATGCGGAATCAAAATATCATTCATACTGGTAATAAACCCCCACATCAAAAACAGCAAGGTCAAGAACGCCAATGGAACCAAATAACTTCGTTGCTGCTCATCTGTAACATCATTCAACAGTTTCACCTCACTCATATTTTCTTCTTAAATTATGATCATATTATTTTTTATTTTCTGGATAATATATGAATTAGACCGTCATCATTTCCTCCACAACATATTATCTTTGATTGGTTTACCTGGCTTTCCTTGAATACTCATGCCAATTTCAAGCGAATTCCCTTCGTAATCTTCTATGTAACTGACTTTTAATTGGTGTACCCCTTTTTTAAGTGCAATTATGTCACTAGCCTTAATGGCAGCATGTCCACCGTCATTATCCACTACTTTTTGTCCGTCAATCCACAATACAGAACCATCATCTGATATCGTATAGAATTCATAAAACCCATCTTCTGGTATTTCAATATAGGTATTGTACTTAAAGCCAAAATGATCCTCTTGCTGAGCTTCACTTATGGAAAAATTTTGTAAGTAACCTGCTTTGATGGGCTCTTGTCCATCCAGATCGGCCACTTTCGAAAAATGCCCTTCAAAATATTGATAATAGACTCCATTTTTTTGCAACTGATGGTTCAATGAAGGAAGGAAGGAAGTTTGATTGATCTCTACAGAATGAATTTTACTAGATGTATAACCTTCTTTGATGGCTTTCATTTTTAGCCTAGTAGAGTTTGTCAGAACAAATGGATTTTCATATTTAATGGATTTTTCATTAGGTTCCGATCCATCCAACGAATAATAAATAGTGGCACCTTTAGTGGTCACACCCATTTCTATTTCAAAGTTTTCTATAAACTGATTGAAACTATTGGTAATATATGGAACCGATACCATGGAACCTGACGAAAGAGAGTATGGAAGAACAGAATCATTTTGAGCTTCATTTGATTGCTTGTCTGTTAATTCAAAAAACAATGTTCCTCCAGCTGTAAGTTGTTGATGTGTAATAAATGAGGTATTTAGTTCCACACCATTCATCGACACCATTTTAATATAGGGTGCTTCACTTGGGCTCTTATTGGTTTCAATATTTAGTTTTTTACCATTTCCCAACTGTACAGTGATGTCTTCGAATCGAGGCGTTGTGAGAATGTATTGGTTGCTTCCCGGGCATACCGGATAAAAGCCCAGGCTGCTCATAATATGCCAGGCCGACATCTGACCACAGTCTTCATTTCCACTTATTCCTTCCTGGCTGTTGGCATACATTTCATCTTGCAATTTGTTCACCCAATATTGGGTTTTTTTGGGCTGACCAATATAAGAATACAAATAGGCCATGTGATGACTTGGCTCATTTCCATGGGCATACTGCCCCATCAATCCAGTGATATCAGACGCGTGTCCATCCACCTTTGATTGGGCTACAAACAGTGAATCCAAAGCTTCGACAAAAGGTTCCTTTCCCCCAAACAAATTGACCAAACCTTGGATATCATGTGGAACAAAAAAACGATATTGCCAGGAAGTCGCTTCAGTCAAATCCCTGGACACTTCAAATGGGTTGAAGGGGCTCGTCCAGCTTCCGTCCTCTCTTTTTCCACGAAAAAAACGAGTATTCCCGTCAAAAACATGCTGATAATTATAGGCCCTTTTTTCGTATTCCCTAGCTACTTTTTCATTTCCCAGTGAATTGGCCATTATAGAAATACACCAATCATCATAGGCCGACTCCAGTAGCACGGACACAGATTCAGATTTATTGTTGGCTGGGATAAAACCAAATTTTCGGTAAAGGTCATTTCCTTTTCTGGATGTATTTGAACTGGCAATCATAGCTTCTAGTGCTAACTCCCCGTCAAATCCACGAATCCCTTTCATCCAGGCATCAGCTATCACGGAAACTGCATGGTAGCCAATCATAGAGCCCGTTTCATTACCCCATAGAGGCCAAATGGATAATTCTCCTGTTTGCTCATAATGGGCCAACATCGAATTGATCATTTCAATCACAAATTTGTCATCCAGTAGTGTCATCATGGGGTTCCAAGTCCTGAATGTATCCCAAAGGGAAAAAGAAGTATAATGATTTTGGTTTGGGTCATTATGGATTTGTCCATCCAACCCCCTATAATCACCACCTACATCGCTTAAAGTATAAGGGGCTATAGAGCTGTGGTACAAAGCCGAATAGAAAATTGCCTTGGCATCTTCATCATCACTGTTTATGGTAATCATTCCTAGTTGGTCATCCCATTGTTTTTCGGCCTTTTTCTTATATACATCAAAATCAAAAACTGGGGCTTCTGATTCTAGATTTTTTCGGGCCCCATCAATACTAACCGATGAAATACCCATATTTATTTCTATTTGCTGGTTTTTCAATTCATTCCATGATAGGTCAATTTTTATATCATCGGATGTATAAGGTAATGCTGGATCCATAGATTTTCCATCTGACCACACATTAATACTTTCCAAAGGCTGGGAAAAACGAGCAACAAAAAACAAGCGTTGGTTTTCGGCCCATCCTTTAGAAAAGCGGTAACCACTTATTTCATTTTCGGTAATAGATTGTATTTGTAATTCTGCCGTTTCATTGTACAATTCATGTGATAAATCCATTATTATATTAGACCGAACTCCTTCTGGGAATGAATATCGATGAATACCAGTACGGCGTGTTGCCGTCAACTCACAAGTAATTGATTCCTTATCAAGTAAAACCTTGTAGTATCCAGGTGTGGCTACCTCATCTGCATGTTTAAAAGAGGTTGTTGTGATTTTTCCGTCAGCAACTATTGATGATAATGATTGCAAAGTTGGCCGAATCAAAAGATCCCCTAAATCTATAGAGCCCGTACCAGACAAATGTGTGTGGGAAAACCCGAGAATACCTGAATCACTATAATGATAACCAGAAGATGCATCCCAGTTGCCTACTCTGGTATCGGGACTTAGTTGTACCATACCAAAAGGGGTTGTTGCCCCGGGAAACGTATGGCCATGTGCGCCTGTTCCTATAAATGCGTTGACATAAGACGCCTTTTTAGTTTGCTCTGAACATGCTATCAGTAATATGGTCACAGCAAGTAATAGTATGTTTTTTTTCTTCATATATAGATATATTTATCTTATGATCAGTTTCGTTTATTCAAGATAATTATCATTGTATTGCTTAGGTAAATTAAGCTTAGACCGATTGTTATTTAATAAGAGAAGTTAGTTTAAAACTTCCTGTTTACACCTTTTAGATACTCATTTGCAGCGGCTTCCTTAAACTTAGCGGTTTCGTTGTCCCAATTGAGTGTCT
>Ga0129332_1213333_pt1 | contig 11656 bp, 12 predicted proteins | sample CPBNA2_8_FD_109912 | JGI IMG/M metagenome (GOLD analysis project Ga0129332, IMG submission 109912) | Freshwater to marine salinity gradient microbial communities from Chesapeake Bay, USA - CPBay_Spr_31_0.2_RNA2 (Metagenome Metatranscriptome) | ecosystem: Environmental > Aquatic > Marine >... | reverse complement strand
TTTCAACAAAGGTTTACAAGGAGAAAACATGGCTATCTATCGTGGAGTAGGAGGTGCTGGTGACATTAGCAGTGGCATCACCTTAAACGAAGTTACAGAATTAACGCTAAGAGCAGAAGAAGCCGCTGTTGAAGCTGAAGCTTCTGCCACTGCCGCCGAAGCTGCTGAAGCTGGTGTAGCTGCCGATGCTACTGCTGCTGATGCGGCTAAAACTGCTGCTCAATCTGCTCAAACTGATGCTGAAGCGGCTAAGACGGCTGCTGAGGCGGCTAAAACAGCTGCTGAACTAGCTGAAACTAATGCTGAAACAGCGCAAACAGCCGCTGAATTGGCTGAAACTAACGCTGAAACAGCTGAAACTGGTGCTCAAACTGCTCAAGGTTTGGCTGAAGCTGCACGAGATGCCGCTGCTGACAGTGCTGCTACTACTGCGGGAGTGGTTGCCGATGCTACTGCTCAAGCTGTTATTGCAACAAATCAAGCTGTTATTTCAACGAATCAAGCTGGTATTTCAACAACTAAGGCTGGTGAATCTAATCAATCAGCCATTGACTCCGCTGCAAGCGCAGTAGAAGCATCAGGGTATGCCACAGACGCCGACAACTCAGCAATAGCCGCTGCTGCCTCTTTTGATGAGTTTGATGACCGCTACTTAGGCTCCAAAGCTTCTGCACCTACCCTCGACAACGATGGCAATGCTTTGTTGACTGGTGCTTTGTACTGGGACTCGTCTGCAAATCAGATGCGTGTCTATACAGGTTCGGGATGGGTTGCTGCTGGCTCTGCGGTTAATGGGACAACAGAACGTCAGGTTTACACAGCTACAGCAGGTCAAACAACCTTTGCAATTACATATGATGTAGGTTTTGTTGATGTCTACCTGAATGGTGTTAAACTACTTGTCAGTACAGATTTCACAGCAACAAACGGAACAAACATTGTTTTAACAACAGGGGCAACAGTAGGAGATACAATAGATATTGTAGCCTACGGGGCTTTTGTTGTAGCAAATCCCCAAACTATGGTAGACGGCGGTTTTGCAAATAGCGTTTACACAGCACCACAATCAATTAACGGAGGAACAGCAAATGGCTGATATGATTCAAATTCGTCGGGATACCGCTTCTAACTGGACTACAGCTAACCCAATCCTTGCTCAAGGTGAGATGGGTGCTGAGACTGACACAAGTAAGATTAAGATTGGTGACGGTGTTACTGCGTGGGCATCTGTCCCCTATTTAATTGACGCTGGTGATTACCTTACCGCTACGTCTACTAATACGCTAACCAATAAGACTATTACGGGTGTTAAAGAAACCAAGGTGGCAATGGGTGCTAACGACATCGACCTGTCTGCTGGCAACTACTTCACCTACACCTTGTCAGGCGCTCAAACACTAACAGTCAGCAACGTGGCCTCTAGTGGCTCTGTGAGCGCATTTGTGCTTGAGGTGACCAATGGTGGCTCTGCGGGTCTGTCGTACTTCTCAGGTGTTACTTGGGCGGCGGGAACACTTCCCACATTGACAGCCGCTGGTGTTGACACACTGGCATTCTTTACCCATGACGGTGGAACAACGTGGCGTGGCTTTGTGCTTGGACTCGGAATGGCGGGAGCTTAATATGGCAGTAAGAGACGTAGTTCAAGCCGCCGCAGGTGTTGGCGGTGGGGGTGAATATGTTGAAGATGTGTTCAGTACCTACCTATACACAGGCAATGGTACTTCACAAACTATCACCAATGGGATTGATCTTGCTGGCGAAGGTGGGATGATTTGGATTAAATGTAGGAATGCCTCAGAGCAACATATACTTTTTGATACTGAACGTGGGGAAAATAACTACATCCGTTCAAATTCAACAAGTGAAGCGTTTACTGGAAGTTTCGGACAAGTATTTAACAGTAACGGATTTAGCTTGGCAACTGCTGACGGCTCTCTTAACAAAGCCACAGCAGGACAAATCTACGCCTCATGGAGTTTCCGCAAGAGTCCAAAGTTCTTTGATGTTGTGACGTGGACGGGTAATAGCGTGGCTGGTCGCCAAATCCCACATGACCTTGGCTCAGTTCCCGGTTGTATTATTGTTAAACGCACAAACGCCGCTGCTAGTTGGTATGTATATCACAGAGCGGTAGATGCCACAACCCCACAAGATTACACGCTTGTCTTAGACCTTACTTCAGCTAGAATTAACTCAGCCGCCCCTTGGAATGACACCGCTCCTACAGATTCGGTTTTTACTGTAGGTGAAAACTCAAACTATAACGAAACCGGCTCCACCTACGTAGCCTACCTATTCGCCCACGATGCTGGCGGCTTTGGAGACGATGGCGAGCAGAATGTTATTAGCTGTGGGAGTGTTGCTGGTCAGCAAACAATTAACTTAGGCTGGGAGCCGCAGTGGTTGTTAATGAAGCGAACGGATTCCGCTGGTGATTGGAGGCTTGTTGATGCCATGCGTGGCCTTACTGCTGTTAACTCAAATGATGCGTGGCTTGCCCCAAATACAAGTGCGGCTGAATCTGCCGGTGACTTTCTAACATTAAACTCTACGGGTTTCTTTTCCGATTTAAACGGAACATACATCTATATAGCCATTCGCCGCCCGATGAAGACTCCTGAGTCTGGGACTGAGGTGTTTATGCCTTTTGCCGCATCTGACTCTACTAGGCAGACTACGGGTTTTCCTACGGATATGTTTTTAGATGCAAGGCGTTCAGGGCACTCCCTCAATACTTTAGTGGGAACTAGACTAGTAGGCCCAACAGTACACCTTGTTACGAGTTCAACAGGGGCTGAAACTACAGGGGCGGGAAATATCGGTGATGCATACCAATACAATGATTCCTTTAAACCCGGTATTGGTTTTAATTGGTGGTGTGCTTTCAAACGTGCCCCCGGCTTTATGGATGTGGTGGCTTACACGGGGACGGGTGCCGTACAAAACGTAGCACATAATTTAGGAGTGGCTCCGGAGTTATTGATTGTTAAAAGTAGAAGTCTTAATGGTCAAGAATGGCCTGTTCAAGTATTGGGCGATGGGACAAAGATATTAAAACTTAACTCAACCAGTGCATTTATTACAAACTCTGCTTATTGGAACGATACTGGAGCAACAGAAAGCGTATTTACTGTTACAGGTAGTGGTTTAACAGGGAGTTCCGGAGCCACTTACATCGCCTACCTCTTCGCAAGCCTACCCGGGGTAAGTAAGGTGTCTTCCTATATCGGAACTGGCGCTGACATTAACGTAGATTGTGGCTTCAGTGCTGGTGCAAGGTTTATCCTTATCAAGCGAACTGACTCCACTGGTGATTGGTATGTGTGGGATAGCGCTAGAGGAATCGTAAGTGGTAATGATCCTTACTTGTTACTTAACAGCACAGCGGCTGAAGTGACATCGACTGACTACATTGACCCACTAGCATCTGGCTTTACCGTTACATCGTCAGCGCCAGCGGCTATTAACGCATCAGGTGGTAGTTATATTTTCTTGGCAATAGCCTAACCGACAGGTTTCTCAACAGACTTTTAAAGGATCAATATCATGTCTGAATATCGTAATCGCACCAGTGGTGCAGTAAACACACAAGGCGAGATTCGCCGCTCAATGCCTAACACATCCCTGCCACGGGTATGGACTGCCTCTATATGTGACAGCCTTGGTATTGACCCAGTGCTGGCGGCTCCGGCTCCAGCGGCCTCTGGTGAGTACAAGGTGGTCAGTCGAAATGGTGTTACTCAGGATGCCAATGGCAACTGGGTAGAGGCGTATGTCGAGCGGGATATGTTCTCTGACTACACTGACGAAGATGGTACGGTTCACACCAAGGCAGAGCAGGAACAAGCGTACACAGCCCGTAAGAATGAAGAAGCGGCTACGGCTGTTCGTGCAGAGCGGGATAAGCTAATCGCCTCATGCGACTGGATGGGGATGTCGGACGTAACTATGTCTGCGGAGTGGGCAACCTACCGTCAGGCTTTGCGTGATGTAACAGCTCAGGAAGGCTTCCCCTTAGATGTAACATACCCTACTAAGCCGGAGTAAACAATGAGTAAATCACGAGACATAGCTGACAGTGCAGCAACCATTAACTACATTGATACAGTAACGTCAAACGTTCAAGATCAGATTGACAACTCAAACCCTTTTCAAGTAGACTTTGTAGCTTCTGGCACGATTGGCAACGGAGATACTGTTATTTTAAACAATGACGGAACTGTAAGTGTTGTGGCTGGCGCAGATACTTCAGTAGGTACTCCAGTAGTGTTTGAAAGCGGAGAGGCAAACGACATCTCAGCCACCTTTGATAGCGCAGCGGGTAAAGTAGTTATTGCTTACAAGGATGATAATAACTCCAACTACGGTACAGCAATAGTTGGGACAGTTAGCGGCTCAAGTATTTCTTTTGGTACAGCAGTAGTATTTAACAGTGGACGTACACACCATACCGCATCCACCTTTGATAGCGCAGCGGGTAAGGTGGTTATTGCTTATCGAGACTTTGGGAACGCTAACTACGGTACAGCAATAGTTGGAACTGTAAGTGGAACAAGCATTTCGTTTGGTTCGGAAGTAGTATTTAACAGTACAGGCCCTACTTACACATATTCAGCCATATTTGAGATTTTAGCAGGTAAAGTGGTTGTTTCTTACGTGGACGGTGGTAATTCTAATTATGGAACATCAATTGTAGGAACAGTCTCTGGAACAAGCATTAGTTTTGGTACTCCAGTAGTATTTGAAATTACTCCTGCTTTCGGATTTTCAGCCACATTTGACAGCACATTAAATAAGATAGTTATTGCTTACTCTGATTTGGGTAACTCAAACTATGGAACATCAATTGTAGGAACTGTGAGTGGAACAAGTATTAGCTTTGGTACAGCAGTAGTATTTAATAGTGCTGCTACATATTATCCTGCTGCTACATTTGATAGTGCATCAGGTAAGGTAGTTATTGCTTATCAAGATAACGGTAACTCCAACTACGGTACAGCAATTGTTGGAACGGTAAGTGGAACAAGCATCTCGTTTGGTGCAGAAGTAGTGTTTGAGAGTGCAGGTACTTATCACCTTGCAGCCACATTCGACAGCAATGCAGGTAAAGTAGTTATTGCTTATCAAGATAATGGAGGAAGTTTGGACTATGGTACACTAGTTGTTGGAACAGTCTCTGGAACAAGTATTAGTTTTGATTCGCCAGTAATCTTTGAAAGTGCCGCTTCCAGCTCTTTGGCAGTCACATTTGACAGCACATTAAATAAGGTAGTTATTGCTTACAAGGATCTGGATAACTTAGAATATGGCACAAGCGTAGTATTTACCAATACTTCAACCAACAATACATCCTTCATCGGCATATCAGACGCAGCTATCACTAGCGCCGCAACAGGCTCAGTAACGATCAAGGGTGGCATCTCCACAAACGTGACAGGACTAACCCCTGCCACCGATTACTACGTTCAATCTGACGGCACACTGTCCACCACAACATCTACTGTGCCCGCTGGCAAAGCCTTGTCAGCCACCTCAATTTTACTCAAAGGAATATGATGAAAACAATTATTGACTCAACCAACTGCTCCAAGTACCTTTTTGCTGATGACAAGGTAGTCACAGTAAAGGCTGACTGCATTGAAGTAGGCGACCCTGCGGCACTAGACTTCATCATTGGCGACATGAACTCAGGCAATGCTACAGTTGTTGAGGGTGTTACAACTCCTGATGATTGGTACGGGTGCAAGTACAATTATGTTAACAACGCTTGGGAACTTTGTCCCGACTGGGTTGACCCACGCATTGAAGCCTAATAATCATGGCAGAAGTAACCCATAAAGAAATATATGAAAGGTTACTGGCAGTCGAGACTAAGGTGGATAAGCTAAATGAGGAGACAGAGAATGTGGTTAAAGCCTTCTCTGCCGCTGAAGGGGCTTTCACAGTTTTAGAATGGATTGCTAGGGCGGCTAAACCCTTACTTTGGATTGCTGGTGTTGTTACCGCTTTCTCGTTTATGATTGCAGAATATAGGAAATAACATGCTTGCTGAACTGGCAATAGCCAATGCTGCCTTTGGTGTGATTAAAGAAACCATAGCCAACGGTGGAGACATCATGGCAGCTGGTCAGCACATCTTTAAATTCTTTGATAACAAGAGTAAGTTAGTCCAGAAAGCTAGTCAGTCGGGATCAGACTCTGAGGCTTTCTTTGCCCTCGAACAGATTAAACAACATGAGGCAGCTTTACAAGAGCTGTTCATTTACCAAGGCAGACCGGGCTTGTGGGATGATTGGTTAAAGTTTCAAGCTGAGGCCAAGCGTAAACGTAATGCTGAGGCTAGAGAGATTGTCTTAGCCCAGATGAAACGTAAAGAGTTGATGTGGGCTTGGATTAATGGATTCTTAATTATCGCTTCTGTTGTAACAGGGGTAGTCATTGTAGCTGGTCTTATCTGGCTTGTTGTAACGAAAGGTCAACTATGAATAGAAAATTACCAGAACGTAATGGGCGTTCAAAACAGAATAAGAAGAAGAAGAAATGAGACATACAGTAGGTAAAGTAATACAACCCGCTACGTTGACAGAGTTGTTCAAAGTTCCTGCTGGTTATAAAGCTGAGGTTAGTACGCTTTTTGTTAGTAACCGACAGGGTAACAATAAAACTGTTAGTATTTATTGGCAACACGCTCACGACATTACCCATAAGATTTACATTATAACTGAATATGTATTAAGTGCTAACAACTATGTACAGTTTAGCGATAGTATGGTAATGCAAAGCGGAGATTCACTCCAAGTTTTAACAGAAGCTGGTTCTTTAATGAATGCCATGGCTTCTTTTGATTTAAGAAAAGAACAAGCTGTTTTAGCTTTTGACGGAGAATAATATGGCTACTAGAGAAGAAATTATTGCAGAAGCTCAACGGTTAACCCCTGAAGGTGGTGACGTTAGAGAGACACTGCTTAACTACGCACGGCAAAACAACATTCCATTTGAGCAAGTTGATCAAGTACTAGAATTAGACCCCGGTGCAACAGCTGCTTATGCGGCACAAACTGACGCTACAAACCCTCTTACTCAGCTTGCTGTTAATAATGCGCCTACTGATGAACAGATAAATGAAAGTAATCGGTTAAGGTTTGGTACAGCTGACGAAGTTGGTTTCCAAGATGTTGTTAATAACATGGGGTCAGCTAATTCGGGAACTATGTTAACTAACCAAGGGACTCAGTTTACTGATGAACAGCTAGATGCATCTGAAATTTTCTTTAAAGATATGCAACGGCGCATAGCTGCTGGTGAGGATGTATCAGGAATAATAGAAGCACGGAGACAAGAACTAGGGTTAACACCAAACCAAGTAGCCAGTTTGTTCACGCAGTCTATGGGAACTGACCCCAGTGTTGCTAATAACGCTGTAAATGATTACTTAGGGATACAGGGTAAAGCACCTCTTAATTTTTATTCACAACAACCCATGACACAAGCGTCTCCTGGTGTTGTCCCAACCTTACGTCCTCAGCCTGTCCAAGGTGTGGATACACCGGGTATGATGAGCACAGGTTTCCAGTCACCAGTACCCTCAGACATCTCTAGTTTGTTTAGTTCTGTTCAAGGTGTACGTGATATTAACCAAGGGTACTTATCTGCTCCACGGACTGATTTGTCTCAAATGCGTTCAGACTTGGAAGCTCAGCAAGCTGCTAAAAACAAAGCAGCGGCTGAGGTGGCACAACAAAAAATTATACAACAATTATTAAGTACAGGAGAGTACGGAGGCGGAGGTGGTACTACACCAGCGATAGATAATTGGTACAGAGATGTTTATTTGAATAGTAATATTGACCCGGCTGCTCCTGCGCAAACAAATGTAGTTAATCCCGGGGCTGTTTACGATTCTGGCGCTAGGTCATATCCTGTTACAGGGCAAGTAAACTCAGGCACAAGTTTTGATTCAGCGATGCCAGATGGTTCTTTTTATGGTGGTGCGGCAGTTTAACCCTTGACAAAAGATAAAAAGTGTGGTATAATAACTACAAAAGGAATACATAATGACATATGTTGAAGCAGTAAATAGTGTTTTACGGCGACTGCGAGAGAGCACGGTTGACACAGTACAGGGTGAAGGTAACTCAAACAGTTATGCTCGTCTGATTGGTGACTTTGTTAACGAGGCTAAGAGTCAGGCTGAGGTAGCTTGGAAGTGGGGTGGCTTACGTCAGACACTTTCAGGTAACACAACAGCAGGGGCTTTTAACTACGAGATTCAAGGTAGTAGTAATAACTTTGAAGTGTTAGATGCTTGGGATGCCACCTCTAGAAGGGAGCTACAGTATCAAACTTCTAGCTGGTTTAACAAGGCTTACATGATTGAGAACCCACCTACAGGCTCTCCTCAGTATTACACCTTTAACGGCGTCAGTGATGATGGGGATACTTTAGTTGATGTCTACCCGATCCCTGATGGTGTGTATGTTACTCGTTTTAACGTGGTCTTGCGTAACCAAGTGTTAGTTAATGACTCAGATCGTATCTATATCCCTACACGACCTATCATCCTGTTAGCCACAGCGATGGCTATTGAAGAGCGTGGTGAGGATGGTGGACAGCAGAGTATCAATGCCTACAAGTCTGCTGAAATAGCCTTGGCTGACGAGATTGCTATGGACGCTAATCGTCACCCTGAAGAAGTGGTGTGGTATACAGTATGAAACAACTTGAAGCTCTTTCCATTGTAACACCCGGTTTCTTCGGTTTAAACACCCAAGAGAGTGGTGTTACCTTATCTCCCAACTTTGCGGAAGTAGCTGACAATGTTATTATTGATAAGTATGGGCGTTTAGGGGCACGTAAGGGGTGGACAATGCAAACCACCACAGGCTCTGCCCAACTAAACGGAGAACCTATTAAGTTTATGTTGGAGCATGTTAATGCTGACGATAGCTTAGACACCCTCTCTGCGGGTAACAACAAGGTTTTTACTGGTGGTATTGGTGCTGTTCTGACAGATGTTACACCAGCAGCATACACAATTACAAGTGACAACTGGAGTGGTGCTAACTTAAACGACACTTCTATATTGGTGCAAGAAGGTCAAGAGCCTCTTATCTACAGCTCAGTAGCAACTCCTGTAGTTAAAACAATAACAACATACACAGGCGTTACTCAAAACTTTGGCACAGCGTATCCTAATGGTGTTATAGCGGCTTGGGGGCGTTACTGGTCGTTTACTAAGAATGCTGTCTACTGGTCTACTGACATTGTAGATACTGATTTCCCTGCCTTCAATGGAGGCTCTAGCGGCTCCTTAAACATTGCCTCAGTGCTGCCTGATAACACTGATGACATCATATCCATAGCGGCACATAATAACTTCTTAATCATCTTCTGTCGCCATCATATTGTCATCTACTCAGGTGCTGATAACCCAATATCTATTAACTTTGCTTTACAAGATATTATTGTTGGTGTCGGTTGTGTGGCTCACAAGAGTGTACAGAATACAGGTACTGACTTAATCTTTCTTTCTGACACTGGTATTCGTAGCTTAGGTCGCCTCCTCCAAGAGAAGAGCTTGCCTATGCGAGACTTAACAGTTAATGTCCGAGATGGTTTGTTAGATGATCTTAATACAGAGGCTTCTTTGGCGGGTAACCTAGACAATATATCTAGTGTTTACTCTGAGATCAATGCTTTCTACCTGCTCTCTTTTCCTGCTATTAAGACTGTTTATTGTTTAGACATGCGTAGTGCATTAGAGAACGGAGCGTCTCGTGTTACTATTTGGAACCAATACGAGGCTGATTCTTTCCTACGCTTACGCAACAGGGATGTGTTAATTGGTAAGGTTAACGGCATTGGGAAGTACATAGGTTACACAGATAACACGGCTTCTTATAGGGTTCGTTACTACTCTCACTACTTTGACTTTGGCTCCCCTACTACTAACAAGATTATAAAGAAGATTAGCGCTACTATCCTAGGAGGAGCTAACCAACAGTTTACTATTAAAGTAGCAACGGATTACTCTGGAGCTTATCGTTCATATCCTTTTGTGTTGAAAGCTGGAGAAATCTTTGAGTATAACGTAGACAAGTTTGTTACTTACTCAGAGTTTAAAGGTGTGATTGCTAACTACGCTTCGCTACCCGGTGCTCCTAATACAGGGGATGCCTACATGACAACAGATGATAACAATGTTTATCAGTGGAGTGGCTCAGCGTGGACAGATGTAACAAGCACATGGGAAACTTCTTTTACTGTTACAGATTATAGTGAGTTTTCAAAAGGCATTGTGTTAGAAAAGATTAGGAGTAGTGTGGGAGGTTACGGCTCTACTATTCAAATTGGCTTTGAATCTGATGTTAACAACGCAGAACTCTCAGTACAAAAGATAGATGTTTTCATTAAAGGCGGAAGGACAGAATAAATGGCTCAATATACTAAGGCTACAAACTTTGCTGCGAAGGATGCCCTCCTTCCTAGTGATCCAGATAAGATTATTAAAGGTACGGAATTTGACGATGAGTTTAACGCTATTCAAACAGCAGTTAACAGTAAGTCAAACGCAATTAGCCCTAACTTTACAGGGGTTCCACTAGCACCGACAGCTACAGTAGGTACACAGACAACACAAATAGCTACAACAGCTTTTGTTAATGCGTCCTTCCAAAACACCTCTGCGTATGCCGGGCTTGTTGCTCAGGTTATTTACCCAGTGGGTGCTTTGTATATTTCTACCTTAGGCACTAACCCAGCTACTTTGTTGGGCTTTGGTACATGGGTAGAGTTTGGTGTTGGTAAGGTTATTGTTGGTCAAGATGCTACAGATGCTTTGTTTAACACGCTAGAAGAAACTGGTGGTAGTAAGGACATTGCAACATCAACTCACACACACTCAGTGACAGCAGCAACAGGAACAGATTCATTAACAACAGGAACAGCCACTGTAGCTACTGGTGGTACTAATACCAATGTACAGCCCTATGTGGTTGTTAAAATGTGGAAGAGGACAGTATAATGAGTTTACTTACAGCCGTTGCCCCCGCTTTAGTAGGTGGTTTATTAACAAGTAGCGCAGCAGGTAAAGCCTCAGACGCTCAAGGAGCATCAGATGCCGCACGTTTAGCAGAAGAACAGCGAGTACGCCAGCTTCTACGTCAAGACACAGGCATCCAACGATCAGTAGCAGACCAAGCGTTTGCTGACTATGATGCTGGTCTAATCACTCTAGCTCAAGCTCAAGAACGAGCTGCCAATGCTATTGGTAACGTACAGACAGAGATTGCTCAGAGTCAGTTAGCTGATACCGCTCAGATGACTGATATGGCTAACTTCCGTCCATACTCAATCAAAACAGCTACTGGTGGTACTTTCTTTGATAAGGGTACAGGTACAGCAGGGTTTAACCTATCTCCTGAAATGCAAGCTTACCAGAAGAGCTTGTACGGTACAGCACAAGGGGCAGCAGCGGGTTTAACAGCTACTCCACAAGAAGCAGCTGCTCAGTATATGCAACAGCAGCAGGGGTTGTTACAGCCTCAGCGCACGGCAGAAGATTTAGCCCTACGTAACCAACAGCTCAGTCGGGGTCGTATTGGAATGGGTATTTCCTCTGAGGCCGCTGGTGCAGGTGTAGGCGGTTATGTTA
>Ga0129332_1132958_pt1 | contig 11704 bp, 6 predicted proteins | sample CPBNA2_8_FD_109912 | JGI IMG/M metagenome (GOLD analysis project Ga0129332, IMG submission 109912) | Freshwater to marine salinity gradient microbial communities from Chesapeake Bay, USA - CPBay_Spr_31_0.2_RNA2 (Metagenome Metatranscriptome) | ecosystem: Environmental > Aquatic > Marine > Coastal... | reverse complement strand
GTCTAACTTCCCATGGATAAGGATCTGAGTCCCAGTCATGCTCAAGCTGTTTCATATACTGCTCATACCAAGCATCCATTAAATTGAATGTGTGTTTGTTGTTCTTGTAAACAAACAAGCCACAGTGCCAAATCATTTCTTCTGTATCAGAGAGTTTGGTAATCTTAGCATTATATGGTCGATTGCGAGTAAAGACTATATCGTGGTCATCACAAAAATCAAATACATTTGCAATGTCTTCTGACTCAATAACTGTGTCTGCATCTATGTAAAGCGTTCTATCGTATGGAGTTTTTGATAGTGCCCATAGTTTTGCTCTGATATTTTTAGGTACATCTTCAGTGATTATTGTGTCGAATATCTCATAGTCTTCTTCTTCGACCCAGAATTCATGTGTTGCTAATGTTATTTTCGCTTCTGGGTAAAAATCTAGTAATGACTCCGCAGATTTTTTTGCTGCGTAGTAGTATGATTTATTTACCGAAGCGACATAGAGGTAACCGTTATTCGACATCTGCGGCATACTCTGATTGCATCAGAATAGTAGCATATGCTTGTGCCTCAATAGGCGACTTTGCTTTGCGAATAAGTTTTTTGAGTGTTTTGTTTTTGGACTGCTTGACTAAATCAATCTCAAAGATTTCTAGTTTCATATTAAACAGAATCTCTTGCTTCTGCCGCTGAAACTTTTGCTCTTCTTGCTCACGCTTGCGAAGAGCTTGTTTCTTTTGATTGTTCTTGTGGACTTCGGTTCTTGTATTTAAACCATCAATACCAAACTCTTCAACGATTGCATTATAGTCTTCGTTGACCCCACCTTCACTTTCAGGTCCTGCGATTACATGCGCGACCGCATATTCACCGTCACCTTGCAACATCTCACATACGACATGTCGCCGCTTCTTATCCTGCCATATAGGATTTCGATACTTTTCCATGATATAACTCCAATACTAAATAATTATACAAATATTTATGCGATGCGTAGGAACAGTTTTTTCGACTCAACCGTAGATGATGTTGATTGTACAGTAGCACCTACATACGTCCCCGTGAAACTTTGTGAATATGTTCCAGTGAATGTACTGTTGTAGTTACCAGTGTAGTTACCAGAATATGCACTAGAATATGATCCGGTAAAGTTTGAACTGTAGCTACCAGAATATGTGCCTGCATACGTTCCAGCATATGCTCCAGAATATGATCCAGTGAAGTAGCCACCGACTGAGCCGCCGTAGAAAAGAGTATATGCGCCAGAGTATGCGCCAGTATAATACCCAGTGTAGTATCCTGTATATGCGCCAGTAAAATAACCAGTGTATGCACCTGAGTATGCACTAGTGTATGAACCAGTGTAAACGCCTGTATATGTTGAAGTGTATGCGCCAGTAAACGCACCAGTGTATCCACCACTGTAGTTTTGATTGCTTATGTCTTTTACTTGGTCAGTAAGTGTTTCACCCTTCTGCTGCCAAGTGCCTGTACCAGGCGCACTTGCTGCGATCTGATAAGTGCCGACATTATTGCTTATAATTCTATTCCTGAATCTAGCAACAAGCGATTGCAATTCAGCATCGGTTGCTTCTCTTACACCATCTGCGCTGAATTTTGTAAGCGTTCTATTTGTTGCTCCTGCAGGGACTGTAGTAGCAGCGGTTTTCTGCCAAAGATATTTAGTTACAGTCGTACCATCAGTTTGTGTATCATCAATCTGACCTCTGTTTACCCATGTGCCGCCAGAAGGAGAAGTCGCTGCAAGCCAGTATTGACCAGCAGTATTAGCATCATCCGTGATCATTGCGTTGATAAGATCATCCATGATCTCAGTATCGATCTCAGTGTCTGTTGATTCTTCTACAGTTGCACCGTTGCTTCTTAAAGGACGAAATGATTTGCTGTCTGTAGCTGTACTATCGTTTTGACCAAAAGTATAAACTGAATCTGTTGTAGTAGATGCTGCTGGGTGATCTCCAACTTCTGCATTCAATACTCTATTAGTGAATGTCCCTATACTAGAAAAATTTGTAGTTAGAGATCCGTCTGCTGAAGTCACTTCAATTGAACCGACACCAGCAGTTCCTGCAAATGCAGTCGTGATTATATTTGCGGTATAATCTTTTAGTTCGGACGCAGATAGCTCTTGCAATCCTTCGATAGTATCACCTGAAGTGATATCCGCTGTCTTTATTTTTAAGGGACCAGCCATTTTTTAACCTTTTAGTTTAAGAGTGTGCCACTTGAATCATATACTGCTAATGGTCTATGCACACGCCAATCAGTAGCATCTTTGCAAGAAAGTGTGTAAGAAGTATTTGCTGGCAACGTGATTGCTGCGTTAGCTGAACCACCGTTAATAGTATCCGAAGAATTTGGATACAGTTTACAGTCAGTTGCCGTAGAGTTAAATACAGTTACCGTTCTTCCTGCTACTGCAACCGGAAGTTTGACACCTGTAGTATCTGCTGATACTGTGGTTACTACAGTAATAGTTTCAGCTATTTGAGTAGCGTCACCTTGAGAAGATCCCGCTGAACTTAGTGCTGCTGTCACACCGCTTTGCTCAAAGCCACCTACAGTCAAGTCGCCACTAGTTGTAACCGAAGTTACATCTAAATCAGTAAGATCTGCTGTGATTTGCTCCCAAGAAGTTGCACCAGTAGCAATTGCGTCAAACACATTACCCGGTCTGAGTACTACGGGAGCGTTTAATGAGCCACCATCGATTGATTCGCTTGTTGCGGGATATATTTTAATATCATTGGCAGTTGAATTATACACCGTCACTTTAAGGCCTGCTGCTGCATCTGGGAGCTTGACTCCTTGGTTAGCTGATGCAGATTGAACTAAGTTGTAAGTCTTAGTCAGAGCAGTTGCGTCACCTTGTACGGTACCAGCGGCAGTTACAGATGCATTCATTCCTGCAACGAAATTGCCCGTATATGTAACGGCACCCACACTAATGTCATCAGACGCTTCATACTTATCGGTATTTAAGTTGGTAAAGTTATTGTCTACTTCTGTGTTAGTAAGTGGACTGCCTTTACCTGCTCTTGTAGTTAAGGTTGACATTTATTTTTTCCTAATTTTTCTCTATTAAAAATTTGAGTGCTTCTTTTATTGCAGTTAGTTCAGATTTCAAACTATTTATATCGGATGAAATCTCGTCTACGCGCTTAGCCTGCTTTTTTTTCATCTTATACTGTTTAAGGCCTTCGTCATCGTTACTAATAAACACACCGCCACCTTGTTGTTGATATTTATGTTCTATACTCATACTTATGCCTGTAATGCAATTCCTCGTAGGTTCTTAACTGCAGGAACCGAAGAAGAGTTTGAAGATTTCAATACAATCTTAATTGCAAAATCATTAAATCTAGTGTAAGTAATAGTAGATACTGCCGCTGTAGCTGTTGCACTTGTGCCACCACCTCCAGTTAATGTTATAGTAGGAGCACTTGCATATCCTCTACCAGGATCAGTTACTATTATACCTGTGACAGCACCACCTGAAATCTGAGCAACGCCTGTTGCCTGTTTCCAAGCACCTCCACCAGAGAACGTTACAGTAGGAGCACTTGTGTATCCTGAACCACCAGCAGTAATTGTTGTACTACTTACACGCTTAATAATGTATTCTAATACATCATTGTCAGAACCACCAAGTCCTACATTATTAGATCCTCGCAACGGAAGAGTGTAGACCGTTTCTACAAACTTATTCGGAGATGATACTGCGTCAGATGATGTTGCCATCTGTACCCAATACAAATCATCTCTAAATTTCGCGTCATCTTCTGTTGCTCTGAATTTCGCGTAGACTTCAATGCTACCTTCTACCGGTATACGTTGATCTAAGTACACGCGCATATCTTCAGATTGATTCTCTTTGTTTAATTGTACAATCTTAGAGATGTACTTACAAGTAGCATCACCACTATTTCTATCATCTTCATTTGTAGAATCATTGTTAATAACATTGGCTTCTAGTTGATATGTCGCTCTTGACAAGTCAATTACCGGTGATATAAAGTTGTTTGGTGATGTAAAGATCGCCTCAGTTTTAAAAGATTTAGCTTGCCCAGTTAACCCAGTTATTTCATTTGATCTAGAGAAAACTGCATACTCTGAGGGAGTGAATGCTTCTTCTGCTCTACCAATCTTAGTTTCTACAGTACCAGCTGCCGATGCTGCTGACCCTGTGCCGTAAAAACTGTAGTCTAATCTGCTGTTAGCAGGAGTCAAGTCTGTGAAGTTGTGGGCGATTCTATTGTATGTCTTATTGTTGATCGTGTCGATTGTTGCCTGAGAAGACCCAGTACCAACAACATCACCAACAGCAAATGAACCAGAATCAATATCTACCGTACAAGTTGTAAACTTATTCTTAAATTCAACCACACTCGCAGTGTTTGTAGTGATATTGAATGTAGCACCAGTACCACTACCATCTGTAGACGCCTGTGCAACGGCTGAACCATTTGCAGTGTAGTTTGTTCCCATCGATCCAGCTTTCACCCCGGTAATTGCACCTGAGTTTACAGTGGTAACAATCAAAGTTGCCCCTGTGCCGTTACCGAAAGAATTCAAAGTAACGACATCATCTACGACATATCCTGAACCACCGCTCGCTATCGTAACATCAAACTGGTGAATAGCATCAATGTTGCTAAAGAATCCAGTTGTGAAGTCTTTCAAAGTCCAGTAATCAAAGTCTTCGTTATTGAAGACAGCTTTCCCGCCGAGTTTACTGAAACTAGCTCTCTTTAAACTGTACTTAACATCTTCTGCTTGAATCGCGTTCCAAGTTCTATTGTTTGAAGATACAAACAAAACACCCACTGAAGAATCTCCTGCCTGTATGCGTTCTGTTGTTCCTAACTGATTCTGTCCTAATTCTGATACCCATGCTTCATATCCTGGGTCATTCGCTTGGGGCATCAACACAAAGCAATACTCTTTACCAGATCCTAAATACACTGGAGAGTCAAACGTGAACGTTGTTGCCGTTGTTGCATCTTCTGAAATGTTTACATTAGCAGCCGTCTTGAATACAGAACCGTATGGTACGATGCTGCTTCCAGGATATCCGTTAACGACTTCTCTTATTTGTAGAGTTATGCCATTAGTAGCAGATTTTGTCTTAAAGAAGACATCAATGCTGCTTGCAAATATACCATGTCCATTCGTAATGTTGAATGTCTGCGCGAGTGGGTCTGCGCCGTTCATACCGATCTCGCCAATTCCAATATTGAGTTGAAAGTCTGTCCAATCAAAAACAAAATCGTCCGGAAGCGTAAAGCCCGCATCAGTGGCTTCTGTTACCACCTCTACCGGCACCTCAGTAGTGGGCGGGTCAACGGGATCTGGAGTAACCGGGGGTTGCTCTGCTGCCGGCGCAACTGCGACTGGGGCACCGGGTATAGTTTCAAGCGATTCGTTAATCGTATTAGCCGTAGTGTTGGTAGTTTGATTGAGTGAAGAATTTAACCTTACACCTGTCGTAACCGATCCAACTACTCGCGAGGGCGGATTTGCTGCTTGAAAGCCCATTGTAATATTTGGTCTAACAGTACTCAAGTTGAGCCTGGAAGATTCAATTGTTGTATTTACAAATGATGAATATTCAGACGCAGCAGATGATGTCACAAAACCATTTCTATTTTTAATATCATTACTGAGTACAATTAACTTATTGCCTACGCGATATCTGTTAGGTGGTATGCGGATCTGCGCTACTATTCTACCAGTAGAATCAGACTCTACATAGCCATTTGTCCAAACACCTGCGCTTGTAACTGCACTGTAAGAGCGTCTCTTCTGTGCTGCCGTGAGACCATCAAAGAATGCTGTTGGAATCTGTCTGACTTTCGCCGCAGTTGTTCCTGTGATTCTATCACCTTCAAGCGCACCATCAAAAAATACATAAAATCTTGTGTTAGGCATTAACCGAGTAGCTTCAACAAAGATAGTTCGCTGTCTGATAAACTCGCTGAATGAAATGTCCTTGACTGCTGTGAATGAACCTTCTTCAAAGTCAGATAAGTTAGCGTTTGTATTTACACCAAGAATTTCCGTAAACTGCGAAATGTCTCTACTGGTAACAGTCAATTCACTGTCTATCGTTGTGGTAGTAGTATCAACATATTCGATATCTGTGGTTCGTAATACAGTGTCTGCCGTAGACTGACCATCTCTCAATGTCTGTGTTTCTGCTTCAACTTCCTGTGTAACAAAAGTAGACGAGGAACTAGATGTTGAAGTATCACTCTGAGATGTATCAGATGCGCTACCCATTGTGATAGTGGATCTAGTTACACCTGCTGTTCCTAAGTTATCAAATGCATTTACTAGCGCAGTAGCAGAACCTTTCAGTCTGATATTTACTGGCTCAGGAGATACATCCTTATCCGAAGATGTGTCAGATGTAGGAAATACTTTCATATCGCCATTGTAATTAAATAGCAATTCACCTACGCAATTTCTTGGCTTAGATGCAGCATTGTTTTTGCTGTATTCTACTTGTGTGTATGGCAGTGTAATAAGGTTACCTGTAACTTGAACATTTGCAGATGACCCTGAATTGTACTCCAAGCCAATGCTATGCTCTAATATAGTAGGACCACCTTCGTGTAACATATCATTGATACCAAAGTTTAAGTCGGCATCGTTTACGTTCATCAGATCGTGGTTACTAAAACTATCTACAAAGAATCCATTCTTGAATCTATCTAAGCCGTTTGCATCTGGTATATTTTTACTTGCAGTTGCAGACTCTAGGAAGTTCAATGAAGCGTAGTATTCTAATCTACCAATTCGCTTTTCAATCGCTGCAATATCTTGCATTGTAAAACGTCTGTTTTGTTTTACGTCAATTCGGCATGCTAAATCAAGTCTAGATTGTTTCTTAGCTAATGAATAAGGAAGTGATGGATAAGGCGGAATGACCAAATCTGCAATCAACATGCTACCAGGATTAAAGATAGGTGCTGTTGGATTCGGCGCGGGGCGTCCCTCAACATTAGTAATGTTACCATCATCTGACATCAAAATTCTATCAACTCTACCCTGCCAATATTCACCGTCAGTTGCATAAGTCTCCCTAGGCATTGGGAATTGATACCCACCGCTGACTGTTCTGATATCATTTCCAATTGCAGGGTTTTCAGTAGCTCCCCCAATGGTGCTAGAATCAGCTGCCGTGTTATCAATGTATGGTCTGAAATCGATTGCATCTCGTAGATCTACTCTTCGCTTTCCTCGCAATGTGTGCATAGGAATTTGATATGTGTAGAACGAAGGAGTGACCGCAGTCAATTCATCTGCTGGATACGAGTCTACTACAAAGTATGTTGATTGACTTGCAGCGTAGTTGGGCTCCAAGTAGCTTAACTTAACAAGAATACTTTTGCTTGATGTGTCTAAGTTGCCAGTCTTGATCAATTGTGAGTGTGTATACAGGTTATCAGTCTGACCAGTAGTCGATTTGAATAATTCTTTGTAATCTGTTGTAGTATCATCGTATGAGCTACCAACAAAAACACCTTCAATATCGTATACGTTGCAGATACCTAAGTTCCAAGGACCTGTTGAACCACCTGCGTTTGTTGCAGTATCGATCTTCACATACTTGCTCTTATTAGCAGTAAGAGGTACTGGGGTAGTATCAGTCTGTTTTACTTTAATATAAAACTTTGCGTCCGCAGTGTTATTTAATGTTGTGCCGATATCTAAAGCGATAGCTGTTGCAGATGTACTTGTAAAATGCGATGATTGCAAATCAAAAATCTGACCAGCAGCATATGCTGTTCCATCAACAGTAACTGCCTCTTTAAACACCATGATGAATTCATCATCAATTTGTGTCTGAGACGGTGTCGATGAATATGGGAACGTTTCTGTACCGCTCACACTTAGAGTAGAGGTGCCATTAGTAGCAAAAGTCACATTAAATTCTTTCTGGAATGTGAAATTGTTGTCGTATGTGTTGATAGGGTCAACTTCAATTGTCTTCATTGCCCTTGCTGGCATTGGGAACAACATTTGATTCTGCAATTGATTGAAGATTAACGGAGAGCCACTGTTGTTGTCAAACAACACATCGCCCGCACCATTAAAGTTGCTTGTAGCTGAATCAAAGTAAACCGATTTAATGTTCGCTAAAGCACCGCCGCTCATATTGATGCTGTATAAGTACAAGCGATATACTGCTTCAGGTGCGCCTGGTGTGCCACTTTCTCTTGTGATATGTCGCACTCTAGCACTACCAATAATATTACTTGGGGCTGCAACCGCTCCATATGTGTTTGCTCTACTAGAACCTGTAGTTAACACATCGAAAGTAAGCGATGCGCCGCCGCCAGAACCCAATCTGCTGTCAGGTACAGTGATAGTTTCATTAACTATGAAGCCACTACCACCTTCAATTATTTGTACTGTAGCCGCACCAGCAGCACTGATAGTGATCAAGAATTTTGCATCAATACCACTATTCTGTGTTGTGTATGCGCCAGGCTCAATTAAATAAGTGCCTTTTAATCTTAGAGTATCTGCGGCTGAGATTGTGTCAACAGTAAGAACACCATCAGTGTTCATGTTTGCATCTAGTGCAGCATCACCAAAATTTATCTGACTTCCTGTAGAAATGTCCCATTCACCTGCAAGGTTGTTTACGCGAATATAGTTTCCGTAAACAGTTGATGTTGTAATAGACTCTTGCAGTATGAAGTCCTTACCTTTTCTAACCTTCAAGTAAGTAGGAGCGACAAGTTCATGTGTTCTTCCGCGAACAACCGCTTTACCATCTGCAACACCTACAGCAATGTGTGAAGCTGATCCACCTCTAGCTGTTTCAAGCAAGCCGTCATTTTCAGCGGTTAGATCGTTTAAATGCTCTCTTACAGAGACTTGAAAGTTTTTGCTTGTGTAATGTCCACTTTCTAAATATGTCCTTTCTGCTAATCTGTCGCCGATCAAGTTGTAGATAGACAAGTCATCTTCTACAACAGATGTAGATTTTTTACCGTCTACAATGCGAGAAAGACTTACAAAAGTATCCTCGATTGTATCAGTATCAGATCTGAACACCAGTTCAGTGTAGACCTTATATCTGTCTGCACCAGGAGCACTGAAGTTGAATGTGCCAGATGCTGGATCTAACAGCGTGTTGTCATCACCTGAGTTGACGATTGCTTCTTTAATTAGTACACCGACAAATCCATTAACTGGGTCACCAAATTTACTAACTAGAACGTCTTGCGTTGCATGCTCAATGAACTTACCGCCGAAATATATTAGCCCAGCGTCAACCGAAAAGTGTGTAGAGTCGCCTCTGAAATGCTTTGCGCGTTCTAGGCTTTTGTTTGAATCAACGACAAAGGTATCGCCATTTCGACCACCATCAGATGATGATACGGTAAGCACTTCACTAGCACCGAATCGCGTTTCAGTTGTAGATGAGGAACCTTCTACATATGCTAAGTACAAGGTCTTTTTCAAAGAGACATCTGTATCGTCACCAGTCAAAACTTTTTTGATTACAGCTTTTACGCCGCTTGTGCCGCCGGTAACAGTGTCGCCAATATAGTTTGCTAAAGTAGAATTTGAAACTGCAACAGAGCTATTGTCCAAATCGTCAATCTTTACGAATGGATATTTTTGCAGAACGTCTTTGCAGCCGAGTACAGGAGAACCGTCAACAAATATATGCTCACCAAAACGAGCAATTTGATTCTGTAAGATACTCTGTAGTTGAGTTAATTCTCTTGCTTGTACAGCGAATCCAGGCTTAAAAAGAATTCGGTTAAAATTCTTGGTAGCGTCAAAGTCGTCATAATATGGACCTGTGTTTAGATTCAATGCCATTTTTTCTTCGCCTTAAAAATTGAATATTACTTTTACAGTTTCGACTTGATCTGCGTCTCTAGTAATAGGTTTTCGGTTGTCAATGTACATCACATCGCCTGAGTGTACTGACATCTCTGGACTTGTCAAACTATTTATAGTCATTCCGGTAACGCCCGTATTTACGTTATTGAAAGAGCCGCCTACAGTTATACCTGGGAGAATCTCTTGTAAATATACTGTTTCGATGGTACCGTCATTATTTGTATCTAGTTTCTGAATGACCCTAAATCTACCACCACTATCAACAGTAATTATGTCATCTAGATTATACGAAGATGGATTTGATACTGTTATAATAAAACACGGGGTGCCGGTAGACAATGTGAACAATGCATTTTCAGCATAATTTTGTATATTCTTGATCAGACCAATCTGTCTGAATTCGTTACCAATAATGATATCATCATTCGTGCTTGTCAATGAAGTTGTAATACCTACATTGCTTGCGAATAATTCTTTGGGAGGATTTCCCCCATGACCTTCGTATGGGCTTACAATAGCTCGCAGTGTGCAGCCTGTACCACTGCCTACCGTCTGCGTTAAAGTTATAGTAGCAAATGTATACCCCGAGCCTGGATTCGTCACGGTGACTCCTGTGACTGTTCCTGCTGCATCTACTGTAGCACTTCCAGTTGCGCCAGTGCCATCGCCGTTAATCAATACGACTACATCTCCTTGGATGTAATCTTGACCGCCGGCAGTGACCAGTACTCTATCAAGCGTTCCGGAGACCGCAGTTGATTCTACTGCTTGTTGCAATGAAGGTGTTTCAGTAGATCCTAAAACCGCAGTAGCTGTTGCGCCTGTACCATCTGTACTTGTAATATCTACAATCGCAAACGAATACCCCGTTCCCGCTGATGTTATAGTTATCGCTGACACCGCGTCGCCGGTAATAGTTGCAGTTGCTGTTGCTCCAGTGCCGTCACCAGTAATAACAACCGTTGCATTAGTGTAGCTAGAACCGCCGGCAGTGACTGATATTGAATCAATTTCACCGTTAACATCAAATGCAGGATTACCTGTTCCCGCAACCTTTCTTACGGGCATAAACGCAGACGATAAAAATTTAGTTCTGTCTGCCGCGCCTATTTGATACATGAATTTCCAAACGTATCCGTCGCTCAATTCAAATATTTCTGTGCCTGTTGCTGTAGGTTCAACGGTACTAGCTACATTGCCGTTATTATCCAGACATTTGTATACGTTGAAATCATCTGTCATCACATAGAAATTAGCGTCTGCTAAATTGGTAGCACCTGAATTCGATTGATATGTAGATGAATAACTGTCATCATATTGATCGTACACCGTGCCTGTGACCCAATCGTATCTCTTGGTCAAAAGAACCGTATCCGCTGCCCCGATTTTTTTCACAAAAAGCATATCACGCTTATATTGCTGCATATATGCCTGTGAGTCTACCGGTGTTTCTGGCACGGCATCGTCATCCCAGGCTTGTGCCCGGGATGCGAAAACATAAAAATAATCGTTTACGTTATGTATATCTCTAAAAAAAGATCTAGCTAACTGTTGACGACCGGTTCTTCTAACTAAGATTGTCATTCTAACTCCTATTAGGTGTCAGAAACAGTGACAGTCCACGTGATCTTCAACGTATCATCAGCGCCTTTATTGACCACTGAAAACACTGTCCTACATAGAAGGGTGCCACCTGAAGAAGCGTTAAGTACACCCGCTTCTACAATTGCGCCAGTACCAGTACCTGCAGGAAAGTCACCAATATATTCGATGGCATTCGATGTTACAGTAGTGCTTGTGAGCGCCACTCTTGAAGCAG